>Ga0307378_10000835_pt1 | contig 51747 bp, 38 predicted proteins | sample UN1MG_FD_202238 | JGI IMG/M metagenome (GOLD analysis project Ga0307378, IMG submission 202238) | Soil microbial communities from Risofladan, Vaasa, Finland - UN-1 | ecosystem: Environmental > Terrestrial > Soil > Coastal area > Acid sulfate soil | place: Finland: Risofladan, Vaasa | collected... | reverse complement strand
GCCACGCAGATGGGCAACCAGGGCCAGGCCGGCGAGGAAGTCCGCCTGCTGTGCGAAACCATCTGGGACGGGGCCATCGGGCAGGTTCACGAGGTCCATGTCTGGACGGACCGACCGCTTAACGGGACCAACAACGTCTACTGGCCGCAGGGTGTCGATAGACCGAAAGGGGAAGATCCTGTCCCCGATACGCTCGATTGGGACCTCTGGGTGGGTCCGGCGCCGATGCGTCCGTATGTGAAGAGTGTCTACAATCCATTCGTATGGCGGGGCTGGTGGGATTTTGGCACTGGGGCGCTCGGCGATATTGGCTGCCACAGCCTTGATCCGGTATTCCGCGCGCTGAAACTCGGCCATCCGACGAGTGTGGAAGCCTGCTGCACGCTGGTCAATAACGAGACGTACCCAGTAGCGTCGCGCGTGACGTACGAGTTCCCGGCCCGCGGGGACCTGGCGCCCGTGACTCTGCACTGGTACGACGGCGGGATGAAGCCGCCTCGTCCGCCGGAGCTTGAGGACGGGCGAAGGTGGGATACGAACGGCCAACTCTATATTGGCAACAAGGGCAAAATGCTTGGTGGCCGCCTGATCCCGGAATCCCGGCAGAAAGACTACGGCAAGCCGCCGCAGAAGCTGGAGCGTTCACCCGGCCACTACATGGAGTGGGTCATTGCCTGCAAGGGCGGCAAGCCCGCCGGCTCGAACTTCCCCGACCACGCCGGCCTGCTGGCCCAGGTGGTTCTGCTGGGCAATATCGCCATTCGTCCGGCCTTGAAGGATAAGCTCCTCGGGACGAAGTTGCTCTGGGATGCCAAAGAGTTCAAGTTTACGAATATGCCCGAGGCGAATCAATACGTAACCAAGGAATACCGGGAAGGCTGGAGTTTATAGGTCTAAGTGGCACGGGCTTCCAGCCCGTGAAAGACATGGCCAGGATGGCCATGCCACCGGCTAAAGCCCACACTATATAAATTTAAGGAAGTCTATCGTGGAAAAGCAAAAAATAACTCGTCGTGGTTTTCTAAGTGGCGTAGCGGCGACGGCGGCGTTTACCATCGTTCCGCGCCATGTTCTTGGCGGGCCCGGCAGGGTTTCGCCGAGTGAAAAGCTAAACGTCGCCTGCATCGGTGTAGGCGGAATGGGGGCCAGCGATGTCGGCGAGGTCAGCACTGAAAATATCATTGCGTTTTGCGATGTGGATTTCAAACACGCGGCCGGCACGTTCAAGCGGTATCCTAACGTGAAGAAATACCGCGATTTCCGCAAAATGCTGGATAAGGAAGGTAAAAACATCGATGCCGTTACGGTTTCGACGCCGGATAATATTCACGCCGTCGCTGCGATGGCCGCCATCAAGATGGGCAAGCATGTGTATTGCCAGAAGCCGCTGGCGCACGATATCTATGAAGTCCGTCAGCTTACCGAAGCCGCTCGCAAGCACAATGTTATGACGCAGATGGGTATCCAGATTCACGCTTTAGGGGAAGTTAAGAGTGTGGTGGAGATCATCAAGTCGGGGCTGATCGGTAAGGTTCGAAAGGTGGATATATTCAGTAACAAGAACTGGGGCGGCGGCACGCGACCTACAGGGTCCGAGCCGGTACCTGAAACGCTCGATTGGGACCTGTGGCTCGGCCCGGCACCGTGGCGGCCTTACCATTCGACTTATCTGCCCGGCAACTGGCGCCGCTGGTGGGATTTCGGAACAGGTACGTTAGGCGACATGGGCTGTCATATCATCGACCCTGTGTGGTGGGCCCTGGATTTGGGTTACCCCACGACCGTGGAGGCCAGGCCCGGCGACTTTAACAATGAAACTTATCCGACGGCGACGGTCGTTAAGTGGGAGTTTCCGGCCCGTGGCGAGCTGCCGCCTGTAACCGTTACCTGGTATGACGGCGAAAACAGGCCGCCCAGGCCTTCAGAGCTTGAGCCCGGGCGCGAACTGCCCGGTCAGGGCGGGCTGTACTATGGAGAAAAGGGCACGTTACTCGCTCCGCACATGGGCAATCCGCGGCTGATACCCGAATCGAAAATGAAAGGTTTCAAGATGCCGGAGCCGTTCCTCGGCAGGGGGATAAATCATTACCAGGAATGGATTAAAGCGTGCAAGGGCGGACCGAAGCCATCGGCCAATTTTGACTATTCCGGCCCGCTGAGCGAGACCATTCTGTTCGGCAACGTTTCAGCCCTTGCCGGCGAGAAACTGTACTGGGACGGCCCGAACCTCAAAGTGACCAATTTGCCAGAGGCAGATAAGTACCTGAGGCGCAAATATCGCGAGGGTTGGAGATTATAGTTATACTATTTTCGATATTAACAACGTCTTAACTAATAGGAGAAAAAGAAATGAACAAGAAAATGAAAGTAATGGTTGGTGTGCTGGCGTTTGCTTTGTGTGTTTGCTGCTTATCGAAAGCGAATGCAGCGGGCGAGGAAAACTGGAAACTGGGTATGCAGGCGTACAGTTTCAAGGAATTTACTTTCTTCGAGGCGGTGGACAAGAACAAGGCGCTTGAAATGAAATACATTGAGGCCTATCCCGGCCAGACGCTGAGCAAGGAAAAACCCGATGTAAAGGCGGATCATAACATGTCTTCCGCGGATAGAAAGCTGATGCTGCAAAAGCTGCGTGAGTCCGGCGTCAAACTGATGAACTACGGCGTAGTGCCGCTGCCTAACAACGAGGCGGAATGCCGGAAGGTGTTCGATTTCGCCAAAGAAATGGGGATCGAGACGATAGTCTCCGAACCGCCGGAAGATGCATTTGATTTAATCGACAGGCTGTGTGAAGAATACAAAATTAACGTGGCAATCCACAATCATCCCAAGCCTTCGCATTATTGGGATCCTGATACCGTGCTGAAAGTCTGCAAAGGGCGCAGCAAACGAATCGGTGCCTGCGCCGATACGGGCCACTGGACGCGTTCCGGTGTCGATCCGCTCGAAGCCATTAAGAAGCTCGGCGCGGCCAAGCGCATCATCAGCCTGCACTTCAAGGACCTCAACGAGTTCGGCAACCCGCAGGCGCACGATGTTATATGGGGCACGGGCGTAAGCCAGGCCCACGCGATATTGGCCGAACTGGACCGGCAGAAATTCAAGGGCGTATTCTCGATCGAATGGGAGCACAACTGGCTCAACTCGATGCCCGAGATATCCGGATGTGTGTCGTTCTTCAGAAAGACCGCCGCCGACCTTAGCGATGTCAAGTTCAAGAGAGTCTTCAATAAGAACCTCTCGAACGCCCTAATGGAATCCGGCTCCTGGGCTTTTAACGCCGATGGCGTTCTTGCACCCACACCGGACGGCCACGGCGACATCTGGACCAAAGATCGCTACGGCAACTTCATACTCGAACTCGATTTCAAAGTTCCCGAAAAGGGCAACAGCGGCGTCTTTATACGCGGTGCCGATTTAAAGAACTGGATCCACACAACGATTGAAATCCAGATTCACGCCACTACCGACGGAGCCAAGCACGGTCAGTGCGGTGCTGTTTATGACTGTCTGTCGCCGTCGAAGGATGCGACAAAGAAACCGGGCGAGTGGAATCACTATATAATCACCTGTCTGGACAATAAGATTTATATCAATCTCAACGGCGAAGATATAATCGATATGGACCTGAACCTATGGACCGAGGCCGGCAAGAATCCGGATCCTCCGGCCGGCCCGGGAACCAAAAATAAGTTCCGCTATGCCTACAAGGATATGGCCCGCGAAGGGCATATTGGCTTGCAGTATCACGGCAATCTCATCTGGTTCAGGAATCTTAAAATCAAATCACTTGACTAAAGACTAATTACAATGAGGTACATACGAATGAACAGCAGGAAAAACAACGCAATCGTTTGCAGCCGGACGGTTCTGGTCATCGCGATTCTGGCTTTCAATTTGTTTGGAATGTCCATGGTCGGCGGCCGGCAGACCGCACTCGCGGGCGATTCGGATTCATCGCAGGAGTGGATCTCGGTATTTAACGGCAAAGACCTGACCGGCTGGGACGGCGATCAGCGCCTCTGGTCGGTTAAGGACGGCGTCATTCGGGGCCAGACCACTATTGCCAATCCCGCTCGCGGCAACACTTTCCTTATCTGGCGCGGCGGAAAGCTCAGGGATTTCGAGCTGAAAATCAAGTTCCGCATCCAGAGCGGCAACTCCGGCATCCAGTATCGCAGCAAGGAGATCGACAAGTGGGTCGTCGGCGGATATCAGGCCGAGGTCGAGAACAACCCGGGCAAGGTCGGATTCCTCTACCACGAGGCTGGCCGGGGCTGGCTCGTCAATGTCGGCGATCTTATGGTCATCGACGAGAAGGGCGGCAAAGAGGTAGTCAGCAACGTTTCGGATGTCGATGAGCTTATCAAGGCCGGCTACTACAAGGACAAGGACTGGAACGAGTATCACATCATCGCGCAGGGCAACCACCTGAAACATTATCTTAACGGCTACCAGACGATGGAGCTGATCGATAACGACCGCCTGACCAACCCGGACGATCCGAAGGACCGCAATGGTGCTGCAAGGCAAGGGATTCTGGCGCTCCAGATACATGCCGGTCCGCCGATGATTGTGGAGTTCAAGGATATCCGTGTCAGGCATCTCGACGAAGAGAAGTACGGGGATGCGCAACTGGTTTTCAACGGTAAGAACCTGGACGAATGGACAACGAATGCCGGTTCGGGTCAGGCCGACAAGTGGGTGGTCGGAAAGGCGAAAGTTTCGCCGGACGATCCGAAGATGCTGACTGCCGGCGACGGCGGGGGCGAGATGATCAACCTGACGCCCAAACACGGCGCCAGCCGGGACATTTACTCCAGGGCGAAGTTCGGCGACTGCCGGATAGAGCTGCAGGTAATGGTGCCGCAAGGCTCCAATTCCGGCATTTACGTTATGGGCGAATATGAAATACAGGTACTGGACAGTTGGGGCCGGCAGAAAATGGGCGGTGGCGATATGGGCGCGGTTTACGGCGCCAGTCCGCCGCGTGTTAATGCCAGCAAAAAGCCTGGACAGTGGCAGCAGTATGTCATTGATTTCCGTGCACCGAAGTTCGACTCTTCCGAGCAGAAGACCAACAAAGCCGAGCTGCTCAAAGTAGAGCTTAACGGCCAGGTCCTGCATGAAAAACTAGTAATGGATAAAGAAACACCCGGCGGCGTTATAGGCAGAGAATCGCCGACCGGACCGCTGATGTTCCAGGGCAACCACGGGCCCGTGGCGTATCGCAATATCATCATCAAACCTCTGGCAAAGTAGGGGCAACCCTGTGTGGTTGCCCAGGGCAGGCACATGGGCCTGCCCCTACCGGATGGCGTTTCCTGGACCTGAAACAGTTGTAAACGAGCGGCTTCGGCGGAAAATTAGTCGAATGGACGCTTGACATTAAGGTATAGCCGTGCTATATTGCCCGGCAAAATTGAAAGTTCATTATTAGTTGAGTTTGTTAAATTTGTGGAGCTGTTAAACAATGGATAATCAAAAAACTGTTAAAGAAATAGACAGGCGCAGCTTTCTGCGTTCGACAGCGGCGATGGGAGCCGGTTTGGCGTTTTCGCCGATGGTTTTAGGACAGGCGGGCGGCGGAAAGCCGGATGATATAAACGTGGCTTTGCTTGGAGCCGGAGCACAGGGACAGGTTCTGATGAATGCCTGCCGGAATATTCCCGGCATTCGTTTCAAGGCGGTCTGCGACATCTGGACGGCTTATAACCAGAAACGCGTCTCACGTATGCTCAAAGCCTATCGCCACGAGCACAATACGTATGTGGACTACAAGGAAATGCTTGATAAGGAGAAGGACCTTGACGCGGTCATCGTAGCAACGCCTGACTTCTGGCATTCCGAGCACGCGGTGGCCTGCCTTGAGGCCGGATTGAACGTCTATTGCGAAAAAGAGATGTCCAATACCCTCGAAGGCGCCAGGAAGATGGTGGAAGCGGCGAAGAAATCGGGTAAGCTGCTGCAGATCGGACATCAGCGCCGCAGTAATCCTCGCTACAGACATGTCTACGACAAGCTGATAACCGGCGCCAAGCTGCTGGGTAAGATAACCACTATTAACGGCCAGTGGAATCGCAGCAAGACGGCGTGCGAGGATTTGGGCTCGCCCAGAAACGCTGAGATCGATAAGGCCACCCTGGAAAAATACGGTTTTAACTCGATGCAGCAGTTTAGAAACTGGCGCTGGTACAAAGGACTCGGCGGCGGCCCAATCGTCGATTTGGGTTCGCATCAAATCGACATTTATAGCTGGTATCTCGGCACCAATCCCAAGTCCGTCATGGCCAGCGGCGGTATCGACTACTGGAAGGGGCACGACTGGTACGACAATGTCATGGCCATTTATGAGTATGAGGTTGGCGATCGGATCGTCAGGGCGTTTTATCAGACAATCACGACCAACAGCAGCCAAGGATACTTTGAGACCTTCATGGGCGATGAAGGCTCGCTGGTTATCTCAGAAGCCGCCGGACGCGGCATGGTTTACCGCGAAGCCTGGGTCCCGGCGGAGAACTGGGAAAAGTGGGTCAAGATGGGCTTCATCAAGGAGCCGGTTGAGCCGGAAGAGGAAAAACCCGCCGGCGACGCCGTGCTGGATGTGCGCGAGTCACCAAAACCGCCGAGCTATGACATCCCTGTAACAATGGAAGGCAAACCGTATCATCAGCCGCACCTTGAGAACTTCTTCGATGCGGTTCGCGACAACGGCAAGACCAAGCTGAATTGCCCCGCCGAGGCCGGATACGAAACGGCAGTAACAGTGTTGAAAGTGAATGAAGCGGTGGCAGCCGGCAGGAAACTGGAGTTTAAGCCGGAAGACTTCAAGGTATAATCGCTCGTTTAAGACAACCGCTCTATACGATACAGTATTAATGCATTGAAAGAGAAGGATTGAGCTTACATTGAAAAGAGGATTGATTAACCATTGCCGATTTCCGATTGCCGATTGCAGATTTAAAATCGAAAATCTGGTATTGTGTTTGCTGGCCTTGTGTCTCCCCGTCGCTGCTGCAGAAACCGGGCAGAAGCTTCTCGGTGATGAAAGTGACGGCAGCCGGGCGCATCCGATTCATCGTCTCGGGCTGCTCGCCGAACCGGGCGAACAAGACGCCGAACCTGTTGAGATTGATCCGAATGTTGATACTGCCGAAGAAGTACTGTTGCCTTTTTCCACGCGCCAGACGTGCGGCAAGTGTCACAGTTACGGGATCATTAACAAAGGCTGGCATTTTAACTCTGTTGATCCGAACGCCGCGAGCGGCCGGCCGGGCCAGCCATGGATCTATGTCGATGCCAAAACCGGCACGCAGATACCGCTTTCTTATCGCTCCTGGCCGGGCACGTTCAAGCCCGGGCAGTTCGGCCTGAGCGACCGCGAATTCACTAAAATCTTCGGCCGGCAGACACCGGGCGGCGGTGCCGGAGAGACCGACGATCCTGTAGAGGTCATGCGGCAGTACGTCTCCGGCAAGCTGGAGATTAACTGCCTGAGCTGCCACAATGGAGACCCGCGGCAGGATCAGGGCGGACCGACCGGATACGCCGTGCAGGTCAGCCGCGGCAATTTCCGCTGGGCCACGGCTGCTTCCTCCGGTCTGGCTGCGGTCACCGGCTCTGCCAACGACATGGACGAAATGTACGATCCGTTCGATCCGTTTTCGGTCGAATCGGCACAGAGCGGAAAGACAAAGCCGCCGGCCATCACGTATCATAAGAACGTGTTCGACCATGATAACAGCGTATTCTTTAATATCGTCAGAGAAGTTCCTTCGCACCGGTGTTACTTCTGCCACTCGGATCTCTACATAGGAGCCGAAGGAGCAGAAAAATGGTCCGAGGATGAGGATATCCACCTGAAAGCCGGTCTGACCTGCGTTGATTGTCACCGTAACGGAATCGACCACGACATCGTTCGCGGGTACGAAGGCGAAGAGAACGCATCGGATAACGAGCTTGCAGCAGCTTCTTCCTGCGAAGGCTGTCACCTCGGAGAACATTCTGCTTCGGAGCCGACCGCCGGCCGCCTGAGCGCCCCGGTTCCCGAACACCGCGGCATCCCGCCGGTGCATTTCGAAAGACTGACCTGCACTGCTTGTCACTCCGGCCCGTGGCCTGCCGACGAGCCGCACTTCACCAAGACTTCAATGGCACATCGCCTCGGGACGCCGAACGTGAACAAGGCCCGCGAAATGCTGCCGCACATTGCCTCTCCTGTTTTTGCTGAACATGGGTGGATAGGAACAAAATACATTAGTCGTACACGCCTGATCATGGGAGTCGGTAAGATAGCACCTCATAAAATGATATGGCCCGCCTACTGGGGAGTTCTCAAAGATGATAGCGTAACGCCAATTGAACTCGGAACTGTCGAGAAGATTATCGAGGACGTGCTCTCTAAGGAGAATTTCCCGTTCTCGGGTGACTGGCCCGAATTGACGGCCGACCATATCGTCAAGGGCCTGACTGCTCTGGCATCCGGCGGTTCTGCCGAAGGAAAGGTCGTGTACGTCAGCGGCGGCAGATTATACAGCCTCGATGATTCCGGCCAACTGAGCGAACAGAAGGACCACCCGGCGTCGAAACCCTACTTGTGGCCCATCGGTCATAATGTCAGGCCGGCGGCACAGTCTTTGGGTATTCGCTATTGTACGGATTGTCACGGAACTAAGGCGCCTTTCTTCTTCGGGAACGTTACCGTCGATACTCCTGTTGTTGCGGCCCGGGAATCTAAAAAAATGGTTGAATTCCAGGATATCTCCCCATTCTATGCCTGGGCGTTTGCCTTCTCATTCGTGTTTCGTCCCTGGATGAAGATGGTTGTTCTTGGTTCATGTGCGGTTATGGCCTTCGTTCTGTTGTTATATGCATTGAAGGCCCTGGCTTGCGTTGTCAAAACGCTGGCCGGAGAAAATTAGTGGCTCTTGATTTAAAATGTGAGTGATATGTTTCAGACGATCTCGATAGTCGCATTTTTAGTTACCATCGGTGCTCTGGCACTGAATTGCATTATTTCTCCCTGCAGGGAATGCTGGCGGCATCCCCTGAGAAAACTGGTACAGCTTTTTACGCTGCTCTTGATTGAACAGAAGCTGAGCCCTGCGGGTGTTTTAAGGAAACTGGTTTATCTGCTGGCGTTGCTTTGTTTTGTTGTGCTGGCATTGACCGGTTTCTATCCGACGCTTGTCTTAGGCGAGCACATTTCGGGTTATCTGGTCATGGTGCACGCCACGTTCGCGCCGGTTTTTGCAATTTGCCTGGCGGTTCTGGCCGTGATGTGGGCGCGTAACAGCCGCTTCACCGGCAGTGACTGGCCATGGTTTCAGCGTTTTGTTCAACGTGTTACTCTGATTAAAAGCACCGGCGAAGAAGCGCATCCCGAAAGCTCCGGCCTCGGGCAGAAGATATCTTTTTGGCTGATAATCTTTTTGGCTTTGCCGCTGGCCTTGTCGATTGTTTTGAGTATGTTCCCAATTTTCGGAACTCATTGGCAAGAGCTTCTCCTGGGGATTCACCGTTACACCGCTGTGTTGTTTTCCCTGGCGGCAATCGTTCATATTTACCTGATGATCCGATGTAAGACGAACGAATAACGTCCGGATAGACTGTTCTTTTATATGTTTGTCGGGGTCACTGGCGCAAAATATCGCGTTTGTGACCCGTTCTATATACAGAAGCACCCTTCGACTCCGCTCAGGGTGAAGAATAAAGAATCCTTCATGCCGAGCGGAGACGAGGCATCGGTTTATTTATAGCGTTTTCTTACGCACAGAGGGGCTCTTCCAGAAGGGCCGGAAAGGAGAAAGAGCCGATGGCCAAGGTAAAAGTTGCTGTTGTGGGGCTTGGGTTTGGCGCCGAATTCATCCCCATTTATCAAAGACACCCCGATGCCGAGTGTTACGCCATTTGCCAGAGGAACGAAGAGCACCTCAATGAGATAGGCGAGCAGTTTGGCATCGAAAGGCGCTTCACAAAGTTCGAAGACCTTTTGGGCATCGACGAGCTGGATGCGATCCACGTTGTCTCACCTATTGCCGATCACGCCTGGATGTCGCTTGAATCCCTGAAAGCGGGCAAACACACCTGTTGCACCGTCCCGATGGCTACTACCAAGGAGGACTGTCTTTCAATTGCCGAGGCGCGAGAGAAATCCGGCAAAGTCTATATGATGATGGAAACAGCGGTATACGGCCGGGAGTTTCTCTACGCCAAAGAGCTGGTCGAATCGGGCAAATTAGGCAAGATACAATTCCTTCGCGGCTCACATCAGCAGAATATGGGCCTGCCGGGCTGGCCGGAATACTGGTATGGTTTTCCGCCGATGCACTATGCGACTCATGCCGTCAGTCCTTTGTTGTGTCTTGCGAAAAAGCGGGCTGAATCTGTCGTCTGTCACGGCTCGGGCCGGATTCAGGAAGATTATATAAAGAGATACGATTCGCCTTTCGCGGCTGAAACCGCCATTATCAAACTCGCCGACTCCGACCTTGTCTGCGAGGTGACCAGGTCGCTGTTTAATACGATCAGGCAATACAGGGAAAGTTTTGACGTGTACGGCACTGAACTCTCATTCGAATGGGAGCAAACCGCCGGCGAAGGCCCGGTTATCTATTCCGGCTATGAGGACGCCGAGAGAATAGAGATTCCCGACTACGGACATTTGCTGCCGAAAGAAATTGCACCCTTCACAGGGCACGGTGTCTATGACGAGGAGCACGAGCACACGTCCTTCATTCAGGGCAGCGGGCACGGCGGCTCTCATCCGCATCTAACGCACGAGTTTGTTCGCGCGATTGTTGAAGACAGGAAATCCGCCGTCGATGCGGGCACGGCGGCGAACTGGACTATGGCGGGAATCTGCGCCCATGAATCGGCGATGAACGATGGCAGGAGAATTCAAATCCCGCAAACTCGTTAGCTGCTTACGCGCCGCGGACAAATTTCCCATAAACCCGTTAAAAAACTGGTTGTATCGAAGAGCAACTGTTATATTTGTCATGAAAAATCCGGTAGCGTGCCGGTGGTATATATTCGAGGTAGTTTATTAAGGAGAACATATTATGAGTAATGGAGCACTGCCAGACTATGTAAGTATGGCCAAGCCAAATCCGGCTTCGAACAGGGCTCCCTGGTACAAGAACACGGCGCCTACCTATGCGGGCATCTTCCTGTGGTTCGTGTTCTGGAGCCAGGCGCCGAGTGGCGGTGGGGCCAGTCCCGGCGGAGTGCTTAGTCAGGGTGTCGGCGTTGCGCTTCTCGGTTTGGTTGTAGCAGCGATTTTGTGCCACGCCCTGTTCTACATGGTTCCGGGCCTGCTTGGTCTGAAGACCGGTCTTCCGCTCTACGTTGTGGGCACATCGACCTATGGTGTACAGGGTGGCTTCCTGATGCCGGGTTTTCTAATGGGCGTACTTCAATTCGGATGGCTTGGTGTCAATGCCTATTTCGCGTCACAGGCGATTGCGTCTTTCTTCGGAGACAGCGTGGTTGCCGCAAAGGTTATTGCCGTGATATGGGTGGCTGTTGCAGCATTCGTCGGATTGAAAGGTATTCAGTACGTTGCAAAGGTTGCTACGTTCCTTCCTTTGATTCCCCTGGTAATCCTAATCATAATGTTGGGTAAAACGCTGGGCGGAATCGGCGATTTTGATGCCGATGCACTAATTGCTGCCGGTACCGTTGAGGGTGGCGCGACCGGCGGTCTGAGTTTCATCGGGGTCATGGCTTTGAGCATAACGTTTGTAGTTGGTTTCTTTGCAACTGCAGGTGCTGCCGGCGTTGATTTCGGAACGAACAGCAAAGACGAAAAAGACGTCCAGATGGGTGGCCTGATCGGAATTGCTCTGGCCGCCATCGTGGCTGCAGGAGCTGCCATTCTGATTGCTGCGGGGGCTTTCGGCAAGTCCGGGACGTATGCCATGAACCCTGCCGAAGCCGGTTTTATGGGAAATATTATGGGTTCTCCGGGCGCAGGTAAGTTAATGGCGCTGTTGCTGGCTATTGCAGCTTTTCCGCCAGCCTGTTTCTCTTCTTTCATTGCGGCGAACAGCTTCAAGACGACGCTACCGAAGGTCAATCCGTTCATCTCCGTGAGCATCGGTGCTGCGGTCAGTATCATCCTTGCGGTAACAGGATGGGCGGGTAGGGCTGGTGCCGTTTTTACGGTTATCGGGGCATCATTTGGTCCCATTTGTGGTGCGATGATGGCTGATTACCTTCTTGCCGGCAAGAAATGGGCCGGTCCTCGCGCCGGTTGGAACATGGCCGGCTGGATTTCCTGGGCTGTCGGCTTTATAGTGGGCATACTGCCGCTCGTGAGCAGTGTGAACATCCCGGCGGCGCCGCTGATGGCATTTATTGTCGGTGCCGTGCTTTACTTCATCCTGGCCAAGGCGGGGATGGAATCGAAAGTCCTTGAAATGGCTGCCGCTCCTGCTGAAGCTAAGGCTGCACCATAGAAAGTGCCGGCGGAAAAAACTCAGGGCGAAGAAAAGAGTGAGTAATATTTAGAGAATTTGTGAATATTCTCACTGCTTGAAGAAATTGATTAGTACGGCAGGGATTCGGGAATATACCGGATTCCTGCCGTGTTTTTATTGAAATTCGGGCTTGAAACTAAACGTATTATTAACAGGTACTTGCGTGCGGATTTTTTGGGGTTGTATCCTCTGCGGCATACAAATAAAAGAAAAAAATATACTTTTGAGCGGCTTGACAACGTCATACAAATAGGATAGCATCGTCGTTCCGGTTTTGTGGGTACCGGGCAGTTTGATGACGATAAGCAGTTTCGTTAATTGTATAGAATTTGTAATTTTGAGGTAAAAAGGAAATGAAGATGAAAGGTTTTGGTTCAATTGTGAAAATCTGTGTATGTGTGTTGATTGCGATGTCTTTATGCTTTATTCCTTCCTGCAAGAAATCGCCGCAGGAACCTGAGAGCGATAGTTCCAGCCAGCAGACCATCAGCGCAACTCCACCAACAACTCCTGCTCCGAGTACGGTTAAGCCGGTTGCTGAAGAGCCCGAGGAGCCTGCCGAAGCCGTTACGGAAGCTGTTGCCGAGACACCGGCTGCGGTCGAAGCTGAAGCACCGGCCGCCGATACTGCAGGCCTGGTTCCGATTGATATTAAACTGCCAAAGCCGATGTTCGTCGGCACGCCTCAGGATACAAAAGTACCTAATCTCGAAAAACCGACAGGCAAGGCACGTCCGCCGTTCCTGGCTCCTGAAGGAACAAAAAATGTCGCCTTAGGCAAGCCGATTGCCAGCAGCGATGAAGAGCCGATCATAGGCGAGATCGAAATGATCACCGATGGCGATAAGGAAGCGGCCGACGGCAGCTATGTCGAGTTAGGCCCGTTTGCCCAGAATGTCACGATTGACCTGGGAGCGATGCACGAGATTTATGCCATTGTGGCGTGGCATTATCATAAGCAGGCCCGCGTTTATTTTGATGTAGTCGTGCAGGTTGCTGATGACGCTGATTTTATCACTAACGTCAAGACCGTCTTCAATAATGACATTGACAATTCTGCCGGATTAGGCGTCGGCAAAGATATGCACTACACGGAAACTAACGAGGGTAGACTTTTCGATGTGCTTGCCCGGGGCATCAAGACTCGTTATGTCCGCTTCTACAGCAACGGCAACACCAGTAACGACCTGAACCATTATATTGAGGTTGAGGTTTACGGCAAGCCGGTACAATGATATGGCTAAAAAGGGTTGCGTCCTTATTTTGGCCGCGACAATTGTTGCGCTTGCGCTGCGCTTGCCGCGGCTTGAGCAGCGTCCGATGCACGGTGACGAGGCAGTTCACGCCATCAAGTTCGGGGATTTGCTTGAGCAGGGCGTCTATGCTTACAATCCGGATGAATACCACGGTCCGACACTTAACTACCTGACGTTAATTCCTGCACGGCTGACCGGCGCCAAAAATCTGGTGCAGGTCAGCGAGTTTACCCTGCGCATCGTGCCCGTATTTTTCGGTGTGTGCCTGGTGTTGTTGCTCTTGCTGGTGATAGACGGCCTGGGAACCGCAGCAGCGGTTTACGCAGCGGTATTGACCGCCATCTCAGCGGCGATGGTTTTTTACAGCCGGTATTATATTCAGGAAATGCTCCTGGTCTGTTTCACTTTTGGCGCGATTGTATCCGGCTATAGGTATACTCAGAGCAAAAACATCGCCTGGGCTTTGTTAACAGGGGCATTCCTTGGGCTTACGCACGCCACCAAGGAAACATGCATCATTGTTTTTGGCTCCATGTTTTTGGCCCTCCTGCTCACACTCGTGACGGGGCGCGCGAAAAGCTCTCTTGCGAATGCAGTCAAAGCGGTAAAACCGTTGCATCTTATCGCCGGTCTTGCGGCCGGTGTAATTGTCTCTGCACTGTTTTTTTCATCGTTTTTGTCCAATCCCGGCGGCATTCTCGATTCGGTTCGGACTTATACGACTTATTTCAATCGAGCGGGGGGGAGCAACCTGCATGTTCACCCATGGCATTACTACCTCAAAATGCTCATTTATTTTCGATACGGCGGCGGGCCCATCTGGACCGAAGGGTTTATCGTCTTTTTGGCCGCGGTTGGTTTCATCGCTGCAATGCTGAGAAAAGGCCCATCCTCTGTCAATATTCAACTGCTCAGATTCATTGCCTTTTATACGCTCATTTTGACCGTCGTCTATTCCGCAATCCCATATAAAACGCCCTGGTGCGTTTTAGGATTCCTGCACGGCATGATTCTGTTGGCCGGCGTCGGGGCGGTAGTTCTGGTCAAGCTTCTGCCCAATGTCTTGCCGCGTTTAATTATTCTCTGTCTGTTATTTGATACCTCCGTCCATTTGACCTGGCAGGCCTATCGGTGCAATTACAGGTATTATGCCGATAGTCGAAATCCCTATGTTTATGCTCACCCGACGACGGATGTTTTTACCGTCGTCCAGCGGGCCGAAGAAATGGCCGGCGCAATGGAAAAGATGTCCCTGGAAAACCCGGACAAGGTGAAGATGCACATTCAGGTGATTTGTCCCGGTAAAGACTATTGGCCGCTGCCCTGGTACTTCCGGCGATTCGAGAAAGGAATTATCGATTGGTGGGACCAGGTGGATGTAAATACCCCTTCTGCGCCGTTGATTATTGCATCGCCCGAGGTCGAGGCTTCACTGACTAACAAGCTATATAATTTGACGCCCCTTGAAGATCGTCAAATGTACCTGTTTTTGTTTGATAAACCCTACTATATGTGGCTGCGTCCGAAGATAAAATTACTTGGCTTCGTAAGAAAGGATGTGTGGAACTACTTCCACCAGCAGCAGGCACAGGCACCGATAGGGGACCCCATTTTGCAAACAGATCGCAAAATGGGAACCCAAGAAAGCGTGAAATGACCGAGCCGCTACAAGAAACTTGCTTTGTCAACAGCAGTTGCAGCTCGATTGACGGGATGAAGCGTTTTTCGCACGAGGCGATGGCGACCACTTTCGAGGTCATCATTGTGCACGAGGATGAGCGTTATGCCCGGCAGGCTGCAATAGCGGCTTTCGACGAGGTGGATCGACTCGAACGCGAGCTGAGCCGGTTCATAGAGATCAGTGATGTCGCCCGAATCAACGGCCTGCCTGCCAATCAACCCTTGCAGCTTGGCCTGGACATGTTCGAGTGCCTGAAGATTGCTGCGCGAATTTACGCTGAAACCAATGGAGCTTTCGATATAACTATCGGCTCTCTGCTGAAATGTTGGCGTAACGATGATGGTACACCGCGCAATCCTTCGCCGAAGGAGATAGATCTTGCCCGATTGCATACCGGCACGAACCTCCTGCAACTGGACGAGGCCGATCATACGGTTAGGCTATCGGCCAGTCCCGTGCAAATCGATCTCGGCGGCATCGGTAAGGGCTACGCCGTCGACCGTGTAGCAGAGCTTTTGCGGGACTGGAGCATTGATGTCGCTCTGATATCAGGCGGCTACAGCTCGGTCCTGGCCCTTGATGCGCCGCCCGGAAAAAAGGGCTGGCCTCTGACGCTTACCAATCCGGCCGGGCGAAAAGAGATACTGGCCCGCCCATTTTTACAAAAGGGAGCTCTGAGCGGTTCCGGGGTGCAGAAGGGCGGGCATATAATTGATCCGCGCACTATTCAGCCGGCCGGCGGCAGACGTGCCGCCTGGTCGTCGGCTCTCGATGCCGCAACCGCCGATGCGCTCTCGACGGCCTTTATGATTATGGGCCTCGATGAGATCGAGAAATATTGCAGCCTGCATCCGAATACGCTGGCGATGGTCATTCTCGATGCCTCGTCTCCGCTCGGCATGAAGAACATGTCTCTTCACCCTGAGCGTAATCCACATCTTCACCCTGAGCGTAGTCCACATCTTCACCCTGAGCGTAGTCCACATCTTCACCCTGAGCGTAGTCGAAGGGTTCGCTTCGGGGCGTGGGAAAGCCTAATTGACTAATGACAATTGACTATTGACTATTTGGGTGTCGGGCGTCGGTTTTGCTATCGAGCATGCCTTTCATTAGTCAATAGTCAATAGACAATAATCAATATTTCAGCGTCCGCCTGATTCTCAGCAATTCGGAAAGAACTCGCCATGAACTGCGGGTCGGCGACAACCGGCTGTCACGGTCGCAGGTCCAGTCGATGGGAAATTCCCTGATTCTGTAGCCTTCCTTTTGCGCCCGCATGATGATTTCTATATCGAATGTAAATCCGTCTGTGATGGCCTCGCCGTACAGGTGCCGTGCGACGTTGCCTTTGTACATCTTAAAGCCGCATTGTGTATCGGTGAACTCGGCGGGGATTTTCATATCGTGGATGACGAACCAGTGGAATACCTTCGAGCAGATTCGCCGGTACAGGCTCTGCGTTTTTTCGATATGGCATCCTCGCATTTTCCTTGAGCCGTGTGCTATATCGCACTCATCGCTCTTCAGCAGCTCCAGTCCCCGCAGCGTATCTTCATAGGGCACACAGGAGCCGCTATCGGCAAACATCACATATTCACCGCTTGAATGCTTTATACCTGTACGGACGGCGTAGCCTTTGCCGCGATGTGTCTCATAGCGGATGACATTGAGTTGGATATTCGGTGGAACTGCGATATTTTTCGCCGCTTCGGCGGTGTTGTCCATGCTGCCGTCATCGACGACGATGATCTGGCCTGCAAAGTCGTGGGCTTCTAAAAACGCCGCCCCTTCCTTTATATCCCGAGCGATCTTTTTACTTTCCTCGAATGCCGGTATAACGATAGACAAATCCATCAAGGAATTATATCCTACAGTGTCGCGTTTTCATAGTTTAATCCATCTTTGTCCGAATCGCTTAGCCATCCGGGCTACGCTTTTAACAGATCTCTGTCACTTTCGGTTTTGCAAATGCGAGTTGACGTGACGAATTTCGTTTTTGTCAGAAGGCCGGAGGCGTGCGTAAAAAGCGTTTCTTGTGATTTTCGGTGAAATCTTTGCCCTGTTTAAGCGTAAAATATACCTCGTACAATGAAATAAGATATATCACCGCCAATTCCACCGCCGGCCGGTAATACTTGATGTAGTCCACGTCCTTTATATATTCCCGATGCATCTTGGAGTTCTCTTTGTCCGCCTTTTTATATGGCCCCATTTGCCGGCATAGCATTGTCCTTTCTCTATGCGAATCAGTCTGCAAAGTTTACCAAAAGCAAGTGTAAAAACACAAGGGTCTTTTCTGTCCGCTATGGCATGTATCGCATTAATGCACATATTGAACCTGCTTTGGGATCGACTTGGTGAGTGGTCAATATTACGCGCTTCGGCAGACAGGGTATGTGTTGGTTGTCTTTTTTGTGGTAACGTCAGATTAAGTCAGCGGCATTGTCGGGGATCCAGCCGTCGCTGTCGTCGGAGAGCCTTATGTGGAACCAGCCGCTCCGGCGTTCGAGCAGATCAAACTCAGTTCCGGCATGCAGCGGGTCCTTGAAGCTTTCCGGATAATTCGGGCCGTCACCCTGGCGGGCAACAACCTGCTGGTCAGTGATAACACCACAGATTGTATTAGCGCGAGACCGGGTTTCCAGAACCACCGATGCAAGAAAACTTACCGTCAGAAGTCCGCAAATCACTGCCGTAGCGACCCACGGGGCGGATTTGCCGCGCCACAGCATCACGGTGGCGCTAATGCAGACAATTGCGAAACAGAGGCACGTGGCCAGGAATTTTGTCTTGATGGAAAAATCATAGTGCCAGAAAAACAGCGTCTCCAGGATACGCTCTTCCGTTCTGACTTCTACTGTGTCAATTCTACTGCTGCGCGCGAAGGCGAGGTTTTTTTGAATGTTAGTGTCGGCCTTGTCGAGCTTTTCCGCCCGGCGATAATTCAGAATTGCTCTGCCGATGTCCTCTTTGAGAAAATAAGCGTTGCCGAGATTATAAAAGAGTTTCGAGTTTTTTATCCGGCCGTCACCGATTAGCTTTTCGTAATTCAGTATCGCTTTTTCGTATAGCTTTTGGGCCTGGTCCGGGTCATTGGCTGTCGTGTTCGCTTCTCTGAAGAACTGATTAGCCTGGTTGAAAATTGAATAGACTTGTTCTTTTGGCATGGCGCTGGGGCCCGTGCCTCGTCTCCGCTCGGCACGAAGAAGCTCTTCACCCTGAGCGCAGTCGAAGGGCAGGCAGAACAAAAGCAAACCAATTAATCCTACAGAAAATTTCTTGTTAGTCATTTTCTATGCCTCGTCTTCGCTCGGCATGAAGAAAGCCCTCTCTTCACCCTGAGCGAAGTCGAAGGGCTACAATTCTTTGGGTTCCCATTTTGCGATCTTTTTACAAAATGGGGTCCCTTTTCGATGCTGCGAACAAGCTCGCTCACTTGGTTGATTTGATCGGAGTTGATTTTTATCTCCATCGGTGCGTAGTGCCCGGCTTCGAAGCCGGCTATGATCGCTTTGTATTTGCCGGCGCTTTGTGAATCTTGCGTTGCAGCAATAATCGCATCGTAACACTCATCGGGTGTCAGCGAGCCGGCCGTTTTGTCGAACTTCTCGCCGATATACTGTTTCATAATTGACACAAGCTGCTCGTTTTGCTGAATCGTGTCGCGGGCTTCCAGCCCGCGATTCGAGGGCGGGACGCCCTCGACACGTAATTTCTTTAATTGCCCGAGAGCTTTGCCGCAGGCCTGCCGGCGTCGTCTGGCCGCCGCTTTCTCTGGGCTTGTATGTGAGAAGAGTTTAATAAAGAAGCTCGATATAAGCACGAGCAAAGGGACGGCCCAGAGGACGGCATAGCCGGGACTGCCTAAAGCCGCCAGCGGCGAGAAACTCATGTCATTCAAAGTGTCAAGATCTTCGTAATTGGCGGAAAGTCCTTTCTTGATGGCCTCAATTTCCCTGTTAATCGGCGCGAAATCGGAACCCTCCAGATCCGCGTTCGTCAGTATTTTCGTCGGCGCGACTTCGAGTTTGATCGGCTCGGTTTTGGCTGTCACATACCTGCCCTGTTCGGCGTCGAAATATGCGAGCGGAATCGGTGGTATCTCTGTCACCTGATCGTTATTCGCCCGTATCGTTTGTGTAAAGACTTTGAATCCGCTGTCGATCGTGGGCGATGCCTTCTGAGAGGGGATTTTGAAATTGGCCGCCAGAGCCGGCATCTGTTCGAGCGCCGGCCATTGGACCGGTTTGAGATATTTACTGCCGCCGATCTTGACGGTTAGTGTAATCGGGTCGCCGACATTGACTTTGGTCGGTGTCGCTGAAGACGAGATTGTGTACTGTCCGACCAGGCCGTAAAATTGGGCCGGCTTTTCCTGTTCAGGCAAAGGCAAGACCTCCAGCTCCAGCGGCTCTGAGGTTACCATGAACCGTCTGTATCTGACCTGCGAGCCGAAGAAACTATCGAACGGATCCTGCGACCGGGTGCGCCCGACGGCAACAGCGGCGGAAACCGAAGCCGGCTGCATGGCGATTTTGCCGGAGCGCTTCGGTATTAAAACTTTGCTGAACGAAACTAGGAATGAGTCTTTGTTGTTATGAACGACCTTGTATTGGCTGACCAGAACGGTGATTCCGGTATTAAGGCGATAGAGTTTTGCCTGTGGGTTCGAAACATCGGGATCTTCGATATAAAAAGCTTCACTATTGAAAGCCGGGATGTTGAATTGAAAGTCACCGATGTCGGCGGAGATGTAAAACTTCACAGTCATAATAACCGGCTGGCCCACGTAGCACTGCTGCTGCGACAACGTCACCTCAAGGTCCAGTTGGTCGGTCGTGCCCGGTTTAATGATATTTACAGCCACCGGATTTGTCTGATACGTTTTCCCCTCATGCTCGACTGTCAGCGATGGAAGCCGAATCCGCCCGGCCTGGCTCGCGGTCAGGTTATAGGTCATGATCGTCGTGATCCTCTGGGTCGTTTTGCCGTTTATGATATTTAGGGAACTTTGCTTTCTGCTGCCCATACTTTGCGGATTGTACTCTCTCAGAGGTTCCAAATCGACCTGACCGGCCTTATCGGATCCCTGGATTACGATATAGAAACCGAAACCCTCGCCGACGTAGATATCCCTTCCGGAATCAACCTGAGCGGAAATTTGCACCTGCCCCGAAGCGCTTGCCGCAAGCGCTGCCATTACAGCAAAAACCAGAATTATGTGTTTTGCGTGTTTCATTTTGTTTTTTCGAAATACTCAATCATAAATAAACATTATTGGCTCTTGCTACCAGTCTTTTTCGACTTTTTGCCAGGGGCCTCTTTGCAGAATCTGCCTTTCTTTTCTCTGGCGCTGTTCTTTATCCAGAATTTCCTGTGCCTTCGTATCGGGGGCGGCCTGCTGTTGCTGCTGGTCCTCTTGCTGCTGTTTCTGCTGCTGGTCCTGTGATTGATTAGGGTCTTGCGGCTGGTTCGGGTCCTGCCCGGCGGCCTGCTGTTGTTGCTGTTGGTCCTGTGGTTGATTCGGATCTTGCTGCGGGCTTTGCTGTTGCTGCTGTTGTTGCTGTTGTTGGTTCGGGTCCTGCGGCTGATTGGGGTCCTGCTGCTGTTTGTTAAGCTGGTCGAGGAGGTCTTTGATAAGCAGCCGGGCAACTTCGATATTTTTTGCCGCCTTTGTATTTTCAGGCTCGATATCCAGCACGCCTCTCCAACTGCCGATTGCGGTTTTCAGATCGTCGATAGCTTTCTGCAGGTTCGAGTCTTTTTGTTTGGAACCCTGCTGGAAGTAAGAATTGCCGAGGTTGTATTTGGCCTTAGCCACAAATTTCATGTCTTTGCTCTCGGCGGCGACTTGCCTGTATAAGTCCATCGCCTTGCCGAGGTCGTCGAGCCTGTAGTAGCTGTTCGCCTGGTTGAATTTCGGTTCCAAAGCGCCGGGTGCATCCAAAAGGGCCTGATCGTAACTGTTGATCGCTTCGTTGAAATTGCCTTGCTTGTACTGCTTATTGCCCCGTTCGACAAGCTCAGGGCAGGCCTGCGATGTGGAGACTCTGGCCGAATCGGCAAGCGCCGCTTGCGCAATGGCCACAACCAGCAATACATGTAAAACCGTTTTATATTTTCCTGCGTTCACTTATAAATGCCTCACAAATAAGCAATACCAACCCTAAAGCCACGAATATCTGGAATTTCTCATCGTACTTGAGCATTGTCGTCGATTCAAGCTCGCGTTTTTCCGCCGACGCTATCAGGTTCTCATAGATCTGGCCCAGGTCCAGGGTCGTCCCCGGCTCGACGGACAAATATTTTCCGCCTTCGGTGACGTAAACAATATTTCTCAGCAAATCCCCGCCGAGCCTGGACCAGACTTCCTCTCCCTTGTATTTAAGAAAGGTTGTCTCGCCGGTCGGGCCGGTAATCGGGATTCGCGAGCCTTCGTTCTCATCGCCCAGGCCGATTGCGATGATTCTGACGCCTTCGGCGGCGGCTTTTTCGGCCGCCTGAACCGGAAAGCTCTCGTAGCCTTCGTGCTCTTCGCCGTCCGTAATCAAAATTATATCCTTGAATTCCCGGCTCTGCTTGTCGAAAACCTCCTCTGCGGCTTTGCGGATCGCATCGCCGATCATTGTGCCGCCCCTGCTGGTACTTTCCGCGGATATGTCGGCCAATGCCATTCTAACGAACGCGTAGTCCTGGGTCAGGGGGCATTTTACCACGCTGTTGCCTGCGAATGTAACGATTGCGACCCGGTCGCCGGCCAGCGTTTCCAGCAGGTCCGCGATGGCGATTTTCGAGCGTTCCAGCCGGCTGGGCTTGATGTCTTCTGCCAGCATCGAGCGGGATGTGTCTAACAGGATACAGATGTCCCGGCCCCGGCGTTGTATCTTCTGCGCCTGCGGATTCCATTTGGGCTCGGTCAGGGCAACGACAATGCTGACAAATGCCGCCAGCAGCAACAGCGCTTTGAACATCTGTTTTCTCAAGCTGACTGCGTTATTGATTTTCTTGAGCATCTCACTGCTGGCCAGAATTCTCAGCGTCCGGGCCTTCTGCCAGAAGCACCAGATGTACATGGGCAGCAAAACCGCCGGTACGGCGAATAAAAACCACAACGCTTTGTCATTTCCAAGATTCATTGATAATCTTACTCAAAATGGGCCGATTCATTGTCATTCCCGCGGAGGCGGGAATCCATACAATTGCCACAATTTTGGATTCCTGTTTTCACAGGAATGACAGATCTTATTATACTATTACTTACCTGTGCTCCTTCTTTTATGGTATCTTGCGAAATACCGTACAGCTTGCCAATACCTCTGCGGCTAATACCAGCAGCGCTGTCAACGTCCATGGCCCAAAACGCTCTGCGAATTGGGTGTATTGAACGGACCTGACCTCGGTTTTTTCCAGCTCGTCGATTTTCTCGACAATATTGCGAAGTGCTTTCGCATCGTCTGCCCTGCCGTAAAATGCGCCCGTTTTTTCCGCGATCGCTTCCAGCAGTCTTTCGTCCAGCTCCTGACCGGTCGGCATCTTATACGTTCTGCCCAGAGCCTGTATCGTTGTGAAAGCCTGCGATGAGCCGATACCGATCGTATATATTTTTATGCCCCATTTTTTTGCCAGCTCGGCTGCTTCGAGAGGGTCATATTGACCCGCATTATTAATACCGTCGGTGAGCAGTATCATTACCTTGCTCTTGATCTTAAAGCCGCTTTCATCGGCATCCGAAATCTTTTCACCGGACGAAGCCAATTGTTGCTTTCTTTGCTGGATTTCTTCTTCGGCTTTTTGCAATCTCGCCGCTCCTAAGGCGACTGCATCGCCGATGGCCGTGCCGTCTTCGCTGCGTATCTTGACAATTTCGGTTTTCTTCAGGAACTCGATAAGCACGTTATGGCTGTGCACCAGGGGACATTTCGTATCGGCATACCGGGCAAAGCTGATCAGGCCTACCAGGTCGCTGCTTCTGCCCTTCAAATCCTTTTTATCGCCCGCGATGAAATCGGACAACACCTTCTTGACAACCTCCAGGCGGTTCAGCTTCTGTCCGTAGTAGTCCATCTCGGTCTGCATGCTGCCTGAGTGGTCGACGACGGCCTCGATTGCGACTCCTTCGGTGGAGATTTCCGACAAGACAGTTCCCTTTCTCGGGCGCGCGAGAGCTACGATAAGCAGCGCAACGCAAAGCAGTCTTGCCACCGTTAGCAAGGGCCTGAGTCTAATCCGCCACGAAACCAGGCAGCTCTTCATGTCTACCAGGCTCGGGAATCTTACCGCGGCCGTACCTTTTCTGCGCAGCATCAGGTACGCCATAACAGGCAGGACCAAAAGCAAAATCAACGCCCACGGTGAATATAACTGCATTTATGCGCTCCCAATCGTGACGGCCTCTTCAGAGCCGGTCATATCTGTGACATCGACCTTTCGCTCGTTGGATTTGGTTTTCTCAATAAAATCTTTGACCAGATCGAAAGTTTCCTGGATCTGCTGCGTTGTCGGATTATGTTTGGCGAATTTCACAAGGTCGCAGTGCTTGAGAAATTCTCCCAGGCGCTGCTTTTCGGCGGTCGGCAGAACTTCCGTATTCGCAAGTTCGGCCAGGAATTCCTCGGTGGTTCTTTCCGGCGCCCTGAGGCTGAAACGGTGCTCGATGTAATGCCTGAGAATATCGCTGATTCGTTCGTAGAACTCCTTGATTTTTGCCGCGCCGACGAGGTCCTCTTTGACCAGCGCCCGCAGCCGTTCGTATGCAAGCTCGTGGGCCGGTTTGAAAATCCTGACAAGCTCCTTGACTCGTTTGCGTCTCAAATAGAGCCATAGGCCGGCGGCGGCAGTCACGGCAATGACTACCAGCGCCCAGACCCACGCAAAAGAAGCCTGCCGGGGCATCTCCAGGACGTCTTCGATATCATCTATCTTCAATTCGGCCCGCTGCTCGCCGAGCAATGAAGTCACCTCGATATCGATCGGCTCGGTCGTCAATTCGTATTTCTTTTCTTCCGGATTGTTGGAATCGTAAAACTCGAATGTGAATGCCGGGATGGGATACGTGCCGGAAAGAAAAGGTTCGAGGCGATACCGGTATGTGCTGACGACGCGATTGTTTGGATCGAGCTTGTCACCGAGATTGTCCCAGTCGACGATGCCGAAGCTCTCCAGCACTTTGTCGACCTTTGGCATCCGGACTTCGTAGCCCGGCTCGATCGCAGCTTCAAGCTCCAGCAGGACTGTTTCGGCAATCGTCATTGTAGCCTTGTCGGCGCGGACGTGAACGGTCAGGGGCCCCCGCTCGTAATTTTTGTCGATTTCGAATTGAGCTTTGTCGGCCTTGCCGTCCGGACTCTTTCCGCAGCCGGCGCACATCCAGAGTACGCCGCAGCAGAGCAGCATATGTAGAACAATCCGGTTTTTAGCTGAATTCCTTATCATATTATTCAGTACCGCTTATTTTGTCGCTCCGGCGGAAGTCTCCTTCGACTCGGTCCGGCCCGCACCACTCATTGCGGATGTGTGTATAATGACGTTATGTTTATTCATCATCTGTTCTATGTAGCTGCTTTGGACATCCTGGCGTTTCTGGTTGGCAAGCATTGATATAACCTGCTGGCTGACTTCATCAAGCGCTTTCTGCCGTTGGGGGCTAAGCGTTTCTACCTTGACGATTTCCCAGCCATTCTCGGTTTTGAAAGGCTCGTCCAGAACTTTCGGTGCGTCGACGGCGAATATTTTCTTGTTCAGTTCTTCATACGTCCCGATACCGGGGATGGCATAATCCTCTTGAACTTCCGTTTCGATCCTGCCGGCCTTTTCTTTGGTGCTTTCGTCTTTCGAGAATTGTTTCGCCAGCTCGCCGAAATCTTCGCCGCCCTTAATCCGGCCGATCAGCTCGTTCGCCTGCTGCTGATCATCGAGAAGAATGTGGCTGATTCCCGCCCTGGCCGGTTCGACAAATTTATCCTTGTTGGCTGCGTAGTATGTCTGAACGTCGGATTCTGTAATGTTGATTTTGCTTGCAAGCTCTTTGTTCATGAGAAGCTGGCTCAGAGCGCCGCGCGTCAACTGGTCGATCAGTTTTTTGGCCTCCGGTTTTTCCGCCAGCTCATCTTCGAGGGCCTGCCGGTATAAGACTTCCTGTGCGAGCCAGGCTTGCAGATATTGCTGTTTGGCCTGGGGATTTTTATACTGCTGAAGCATCTTTTTCTTTTGTTCGCCGAACTGCTCCGGCGTCATAAACGGCGCCATGGGTTCCAACTGGCTCTCAATATCACTCTCGATGAAGCCGTCAAGGTCGGACTCGGTTATTTTCTCAGCGCCTATTTCGGCGACGATTTTGGCGCCCGCCGCGGGGGTCGCTTCGAGACTTGTCCGATCCATCAGTTCGTATCGCAGCGCCGAGAACTTGCCGAGCTTCTCGAAGCAGTTCCTGATATGGGCGTTGATCTGGGGTTTCAGCTCACCGAGCTCGGCGACGATTTCGCTGCGGTAGAAATATTCGATCGCCTGGTCGTAAAGACTCGCCTTTTCCAGCAGTGAGCCGATCTGGAAGAGTGTCCTGGCACGCTCCGCATCGGCTAATTTGCCCGCGGCAAGATAATCCTTCCAGAGATTTGCGGCTCTGATATACAGGTTTCGCTGCGCGAGCTTGCCTGCCAGTTGTTTGGTCTGTTCGGCCGATAGTGAGTAGCTTGTTACGTTTGGTGCCTGATTATCTTTCGCCGGTCGCAGAGCCATATTTGCAGCCGTCAATCCGATGAGAATCAAAAGCAATACAATGATTATCAAATTTGTAATGGCATTTTTCTGTTTTTTCTCAGGGAGCGAAAAATCCAATTTTCCTTCCATAATTTTTTACTCCTTCAGCTTTTATTATCTGCATAAGAGCCATCAAGTCACTGTTAATGCCGCCGATGCCGCATGTGGAAAAAACGGACCAGGTCCTGCACGTACGGCTTGTCCGTATTTATATCGATACAGTCAACGTTAATTGTTCGCAGCATGTTTTTGAGTTCGTCGAATCGTTGTGCGCTTGTGCTGCTGTACTGGTTTCTGAATTTTCTGCTGGAGGTATCGACAAGGATGATCTGTCCGGTCTCGGCATCGGCGAATTCAATGAGTCCGACTCCTGGAAGTGCAATCTCGGCCCGGTCGCGCACCGATACGGCGATGATATCGTGACGCTTGTTCAGAAGGCTCAGAGGCTTCTTGAAATCGGTTTCTATAAAATCGGACACGAGAAACACGGTCGCTCTCTTGCGTATCACCCTGGCGAGGTAATCCAGGGCCAGGGGAATATTGGTTCGCCTCCTGGGCATTTTGAAATAGAGCAGCTCGCGAATCAGCCTTAACATGTGGCGGATTCCCTTCTTGGGCGGGATATACAGTTCGATGCGGTCGGTGAAAATCAGCAGGCCGACCTTATCGTTGTTCTTGGCCGCGGCGAATGCCAGCACGGCACAGAACTCGGCCGCCAGCTCGTTTTTCATCTTGTTGACGGTTCCGAAATCGCCCGAGGCGCTTAAGTCAACGGCAAACATGACCGTCATCTCGCGTTCTTCGACGAAGCGCTTGATATAAGGCCTGCCCGTACGGGCCGTCACGTTCCAGTCGATGGTGCGGATGTCGTCGCCCGGAATGTATTCGCGGACTTCGTCGAACTGCATCCCCCGGCCTTTGAAAACACTCTCGTACTGGCCGGCAAAGCTGGCGTTTACCGCACGAGACGTGTAAATCTGAATCTGCCTGATCTTTTTTATTAGTTCCTTGGGTATCATCGCAGTTTAAAGCCAAATCAACGGCACTCTTCTTACGGCACTTCGATACTGTCGAAAATTGTTTTGATGATGTCTTCGCTGGTTTTGTCTTCGGCTTCGGCTTCGTAGCTGACGATAACTCTGTGCCGCAGAACATCGGGGCCGATGCTCTTGACATCCTGCGGGGTGACATAGCCCCTTTGCTGGACAAACGCGTGTGCCTTCGCGGCGACGGCAAGGTAAATTGTCGCCCTTGGTGAGGCGCCGTAGTTTATGAAATTAGCCATTTCTATGCCGTACTTGTCCGGCTCCCTTGTAGCGCAGACGATATCAACGATGTAATCCTTGATTTTTTCGTCGATGTATATCTCATCGACGACGTTTCTGACCTGAGAAATATCTTCGGGACTGATAACCGCATTTATATCGAATTGAATATCCGTTGCGGCCATTCTGTCGAGAATCTGTCGCTCCTCATCCTTGCCGGGGTAGTCGATTTTGAGCTTCAGCATAAAGCGGTCCAACTGTGCCTCCGGGAGCGGGTACGTTCCCTCCTGCTCGATCGGATTCTGCGTGGCCAGCACCAGGAACGGCCGGGGCACGGGAAAGGTTTCATCACCGATGGTCACCTGTCTTTCCTGCATGGCTTCCAGCAGGGCGCTTTGCACCTTGGCCGGCGCCCTGTTGATTTCGTCGGCCAATATAATATTGGCGAAAATAGGACCTTTGCGGGTGTGGAAATCGCCATCTGATTGGCGATATATTTGCGTGCCGATCAGGTCGGCCGGCAGCAGGTCGGGGGTAAACTGAATTCGCTTAAAATCGGCGTTGATCGCCCGGGACAGAGTCGTCACAGCCATTGTTTTGGCCAGACCCGGCACGCCTTCCAGCAGTATGTGCCCATTGGCCAGCAATCCGATTAGCATGCGCTCGAGCATATATCGCTGACCGACGATGACTTTCTCCATCTCTGCAAAAAGCGCCCTTACAAATTCACTTTTCTGCCGTACCAACTCTCCGATCTGCTTTACATCTGTTGTCATAAGAATTTATCCTTTAATATCTTGCCTTCGGTCCAATAAATTCCTCAATTTGTACCCGATTGAAAATATGGGCTTTTGTATATTTAAAACGTGTAGTTTTTCTACGGCTTACCCCTGTAAAAAGTTCGTATTATGCACAAAAAATCTGCAAAATTCAAGGTCTGAAATAATATCCCGGAAATCTGGGTGCGACCAGATATTCTGGCAGGCGATTTTTCGTTCTTAAATGCTTGCTCTCAAAGCTGAAATTTCCCCTGTCGTCATTGCGAGGCCACAGCATGTGGCCGTGGCAATCTCTATCCTGCGAACGGTCGAGATTGCTTCGCTTCGCTCGCAATGACAAAGAACACAATCCTTTACACAAGACAAGCTTATGTAGTGCCAGAAAAATTAGCCACACCCGGAAATCTTGTGTTTCTCGTATTTGATGGGTTACAATTTAAAATATTTGTGAAAAACAGAAAAACCCTTTTTCGCATGGTCGCTGTAAGTTCCTGTATTACAATAGCTTTTGCCGCCTCGTACGAGTTCACGTGATTGATAGAGAAACAGAATGCAAGGTCTCGATCAGCCATTGTATGGATGCTTCCAGGGCTTACGATATTCGCGCTGCAGCAGCTCGGCGGCCTTAGGATTGCCGGTTATTGTTTGAGATTCCCGATTCCAGGTAATCTTGCTCTCTACATCGTAGGCGATCATAGCCAGTTTTACGGTAGTGGTAGAATAATATCCCTCTTCGGTAGTGCAGAGGGGCTGTTTGCGGCTTTGTACAGCTTCGAGGAATTCTGCCATATGCTCAGTGGCCATATCGGCGGAGACCTCGTTCACTTTTTGCTGCTTGTCTTTGCCCTTTGGAATGATGATCCATTTTCTGTCGGTTATAAAAACAGTCCCCTTTTCCCCATAAATGAAAATGCCGTTTGCGACCTCAGGATTATACTCTTGTGCTCCCCAGATACGATGACGCCAGATCACGGGACAAGCGTCGAAATCGAAATGGACAGTCAGTATATCGGGCGTGGTAATCTTGTCCTTGAAATAGTAAATCCCGCCTGCAGCCTGGACCGACCGCGGCATGGTCAGGCCCAAAATCCAACGGGTGGCGTCGATCAAGTGGATACCCCAGTCAACCAGGTGACCGTGTCCGTATTCTTTTTCCAGCCTCCATGCGAAATGACCGATTTGCGGGCAATACGGCAGCTTAGGCGCGGGCCCGCACCACGAATCCCAGTCTAATGTCGCGGGCGGCTCCTGCGGCGTAGTATCCCGCATGCCGGCGGTGTAGTGAATTTGCGCCTCGGCCTGTATGATTCGGCCGATGTTGCCTTGTTGAATGTACTGCCGGGCCTGTTGAATAGCTTTGCTCTGCCGGCGCTGGAAGCCGATTTGCACTATCCGGCCGTGTTTCTTTGCCGCTGTAACCATTGCCTTGCCTTCGCTTATGTCATAGGCCAACGGCTTCTCGCAGTATACATCGAGACCTTTTTCCAAAGCGGCGATAAACATAAGTGCATGCCAATGAGGCGGCGATGCAATAATCACAGCCTCTAATCCCGGAGTATCAAGAAGCTCCTTGTAGGATTTGAAAGTCTTAGGTCGCGAGCCCTGCATCTTCTCAATCTCGTCCGCACTGTTCTTGAGGTGCTCGCTGTCTATATCGCAGAGGGCAACGATTTCCACGCCGCTGACCTTGAAGGCCGCTTTCACGTCCACCATGCCATACCAGCCACAGCCGATTAGACCGGTTTTCAGCCTGGGTTTTCCTGTGTTATTGTTGGAAGCCCCGCGAAGCATTGTTGTCATGGCCACGGTACCGGCCACCGTCGTACCAATGAATTTCCGCCTATTCATCTTTTCCATGGTAAATGTCCCTTCTGCCCGCTCAGGCAATGCAAACATTATTGTGCTCATATATGCCGGGGATAATCGCAAACAAATCTTTGCTGTACTGCCCGGCAACAAATCTGCAATCAATCCGGCACGAAACGATTAAGTTTTGTCCGTATCGATGAATTCAATTACAGATTATGATACTTGCTTGAATGAGGTTGTCAATAGCGGATCCTAACGACTCGCAACCACTTTCAAGATATGGCCGCTCCTCCATTTGGATGAGATGTCGGTCAGAAAATGGATTGCAATTGCCTGCCTCGTTGGATTACTATATTCTAATAACTCGTGTTATATGACCTTATTAATGCTGAAGGGAGTAAAACCATGTTAAAATTAGGTATGCACGTAGATAATTGGCGGCACTTCGATGTTTCGTATGAGCTGCCGTGTCAGTTCGCCAAAGACCACGATATCGAGTATGTAGAGTTCGGGACAATCGATGGCGACTACTTCATTCAGGCGTTAGGGTATAATCCGCATATTCCGCTTCACTCCGATCCGCTTAAGCTCAAAGGCTACCTGGACTCGCTCGGATTGAAGGTCTCGGAACTCGACGCGGCATATCCGATGTCGAGCCCTGAAGGCCAGTATCGGGGTATCGGGTACACGATTCGGACCATCCAGTTCGCCAGGGCTATCGGGTGTCCCTGCGTTGACACAACCGACGGAGGCCGCAGGCCGGAGGGGTACACCGATGAAGAAGTCATGGTGCTTATGAAACAGTACTATCGCGTAGTGCTGGACTGGGCACAAAGGTATGACACTATAATTAATGTAGAACCGCATGGTCCTTACACGACCGATCCTGATACTATGGAGCAAATCCTGAGTTTCTTCGATACACCCTACTTGAGGATGAACTTCGATACCGGCAACACTTTTATCGCCGGGCAGGACCCGGTGAAGTTCCTCCGGCGGTTCCGTGACAAGGTTTCACATTGCCATATCAAGGACGTCAGTGAGGAGCTTGCCAAGGCTGTGCTTGGCGGACAGACGGGTATCGCCTCGTCCGTGGTCGCTATAGGTGAAGGGGTCAACGCCGAAAATATTGCCGGGTGCATCGAACTGTTGAAGGAAATCGACTTCGATGGCGTTCTCTCCATAGAATGTGAGGCGGCCCCCGGCAAGGTCGAGCAAAGCATCGAGTGGTTGCGAAAGGAAATCTCCCGATAGAACATTATATCTTGTGGAAGTTCTTATTAAACTTTACGATTGCTCTAAGAAAAGATACTATAGTAGTGCTCCGAGAAAATTAGAGTTAAAAACGGAAGGACATAGAGCATGAAAAACTGGGTAATATTAGTTTTGTTAGGGATTTTCCTGGCTACTACTATGGCCGGATGCAAAAAGGGTGGGTGAGGCTCCTCCGCCCAATGCGGTGTACATGTTGTACACTCTGAAAAGACTTACCAGAACGGCTCCGGCAGCTCTTTCGAGTATCTGCTTGATCAGCAAGGCGAGAACGCCTCGTCTCCGCTCGGCATGAAGAATCCCCACATCTTCACCCTGAGCGTAGTCGAAGGGTAAGCCCGACTCAGCGGTTACCAGGCTGCCTTTCAATTCTTCATTATAAAAACGAAAGTCGGATCGAGAGGGTATCGGCCGAATCGCTCGCCGTAAATCGCCAGCCCTCCCGGCAGCGCCTCGTCGACTTCCAATCTTAATACTATTTCTTTTTGAGCGGCCGCTTCCTGCAAAACGGATTTAGGAATAGGGGCATTTACCAGGTAGCCGTATGAGCCGGCTTCACGCAGTTTTCTGTCTCGTTTCTGGCTGTACCAGGAAAGGATTCCGCGGTGGTCGGCAGGGTCATCTTGCAGGTCGAATGTCCCCACTGCCCGGCCGGCCACGCGTATGCGAACGGCGCTTGGGTAACGAGTCTCATCGGTCATTGGGTAAGAGTTGGGATTCGAGCTGGGATCATGTGTCCCCTTGCCCCGCATGAAATCGCCTTCCCGCTTGCGGGCACCCTCCCTGTCCTTGCCGAAGAGCTGCTTTGCGGAAACCTCTGCGCGGAAGCCCGCTTCGGCAATGTCCTCGACGTTCAGGCCGGCGGGCCAGGGCAGAGAATATTCGAAATACCCCGCTCCGGCACCGTTTACTTTCAGCCCTTCGAGCACATCCCACTGTTTAATGGACCATTCGGCCTTCCTGAAACTATTGGGGGCAAGACGAACCACTTTGATTTTCCCGGAATTTGATGTGATTGTCTCTTCACGGGGTGACTCGCCTTGCGATACCAGGTACGTCGTAAAGTTGCGGTGCAGGACATTTCCCGATCCATCTTCCAAGGCCAGGCTCAGTACGGCCAGCGCAGGCTTGCCGGGCATTGTCACCGAGATTGGTTTTAGCTCCTTATTCATCCATGGGCTATAAGAAACAGCGCGTTCATATTGTGAGTAAGTCTCCCGGCGCCCGAATGTGTCCCAGCCGAACAGTTCGGCACGCAGCGTCAAATTTCCGCTGACCGCTGCATCCGTCATAAAGGATGCGTAAAGAGGCACCTGGGTATTCTCGCCCGGTTTGACGTTACGGCAAAGCTCTCTTTCCGAGGCCAGATAAAATTGGCCGTGCAAGTCTCTCAGGCTCATGCCCTCGATCAGCTCGGGCATACCGGTGTACTTTTCGGAACGGTCATACTTGTAGTAGCCGTTCCATTCGTTGATGACATCGTGATGCTCGGTGTATAGCCAGCCGCAAATCTCAGGATGCCGCCTGAACTCGTTCATCATAATATGATAGTCCCAGCTCCAGTCGACGTCGCCGGCGCTTCCTTCGTAGCCCCAGACATTGCCGCACTCGCTGTTCAGCAGGGGCTGGCTACCCTGGGTACGTCCGCCGATGAAGTTCCACTTCGATCCCGGATACGTATCGCGGGTAATCTGTCCCAATCGCTCGCGCCAGCCGTAGCCGGGCAGATATGCGTGCCAGCTATTGATGTCGGTGGCGACGTGATCGTTGTTGCAGGGCGAGTTGTCTTCAACGAGCCGGGTCGGATCGAGCTTTTTGGTCAATTGATAAATCGATGCCACCCATTCCTGAGTTTCCGGGGTATAGCCTTTTTCCCCGGTTCGCAATCCCCAGGTTTCGTTGAAGTTCACCCAGTAAAAAATCGCAGGATGGTTATAATCCCGGCGTACCATACCTCGCAGCGCTGTTTCGGTTTCCTGTCGCATTTTGGCGTCGGGCGGTCCCCAACTGTTTGGGACATCGGCCATAATCAGGACTCCGAGCCGGTCGGCCCAGTACAGTTTGCGCGGCACTTCGACCTTTATGTGAATGCGCTGCCCGTTCAGGCCGATGCGTCGGGAACGCAATATTTCGTCCCGCATAAATTTGTCGCTGGGGAACGTATAAAAACCATCGGGATGATAGGACTGGTCCAGCGTCAACTGCATATATACCGGCTTATCATTCAGCGCGATGTAGGGAAAATCCGTGCCGGGAAGATTGACAACGCTGACCTTTCTCATGCCGAAGTATGTGGATACATGATCTTCAATCTCGCCGGGCCCCATCAGCACCGCCTCAACTTCGTAAAGATACGGATCCTCCAGCGACCATAAACGCTGCTTTTCAATGCTTACTTCAAACTCTACTGCCCTGGCTCCTTTGCGAACCGTACGGAGAATATTCGGACTCGCCAGGTCGTGCGGCTTAAATTGAAGTTTAAGGCTCATATCCGCCGGAGCGGGGTTGTCAAAAATCGCCTTGACTGTGACTTTCCTGTTGTCGATATCAGGCGTGAAATGAATCGTCTCAAGAGCCACCGGCGGGCGGGATTCCAGATAGACGGTTTGCCATATTCCGGCGGCCCTGCCGTAGCCCTGCTTGCCCTCGAGTTTGAATTTATGGGGCGTGTCATCAGCCCGCAAGACCAGGCGATGAGTTTTTCCTTTTTTCAAATGCGGCGTAATATCGAACTCAAAAGGAGTGTAGCCTCCCTGGTAATCGCCAAGCAGATTTCCATCCAGCCAGGCGGTTGTGTGCCAGTCGCAGGCGCCAATAACCAGAAAAACCCGCTGACTCAGCCATGATTCGGGAACGGTTATCGAGCGGGCGTACCAGCCAATGTCCGCATTATCTTCAATTCCGGACAGTTTCGAGCCCCAGGGAAAAGGAACCATAATAGTTTCGGGAAACTCGGTGCCGGCTTTGAACCATTGCTGTTTCTGACCTACGTCCTTTTCGTCGAAGCGGAATTGCCAGGGACCATTGAGATTGAGCCATTGCTGTCTCTGAAAATCAGGGCGCGGATGTTCCGGAAGGGGTATGTTCTCGCTGCTGAACGTTTCGCCCCATACGAGATTTCCGCCGCAAATCAGCAAAACCAGCACTAAGGAAATGCGCATTTTGTTTGATATCAATTCCAACATTTTTTACCTCTCAACAAGTGTCCTTTTATACTATTTTAGCAGGTTTTCCAATAGGAACAGCCCGCTCTTGCCGGGAGCTACTATGTCTATGTCACCGTCTGCGTCTATGTCGAGAGCGGCCGTGCTGATGCCGAGACCGACATCCCCGCCCTCATGTATGATATGACGATCCCATTTACGCTGCTTAAGATCGAACTTGTAGTAGTATAGGCAGGTCGGGTCGTTGCCTCCGGGATCATTGCCGTTGTGGGCATGAAAACGTTTGCCGGTGATAAGCTCGTCTGTGCCGTCGTTGTCAAGATCGGCCAAAATCAAAAAGTGAGGCTGCGACCAGGATTCGTCGATGAGGTGTTTTTGCCAGGAGCGGCTGCCGCTGGAAGTGCCTTGCTCAAGCCAGTACAGCCCATAATTGTGGCCCATCCCCCAGATTATATCGGCGTCTCCATCCGCATCGACATCGTGCGCGAGAATGGGAATACTGGCATGACCGAGGTCGAACTCTGCGTGCCAACGCCACGGTTCGTCCGCATCAGGAGTCTGTTCGAGCCAGCCGGCGGGAGCGATTACATCACACCGGCCATCCCCGTTGATGTCACCGGCACCGATGCCGTGGGTGGCGGCCTGTTTCGGTAACTGGTGCTTGGTCCATTTCACGCCGTGCGGTGCCGCCTTGTCCAGGCCGAATTCGTACCACGCAGCCTGGCTCATGATGTTAGGCAGAACGTCGAGCTGTCCGTCGGCGTTAATATCGACGGCCATAGCCGTCTCGATATTGCCCGGCGTGTCGATGTCGATGACCTCGAACTGCCCGCCGGCCCGGCCGGGATTGCGAAGCCAGAACAGCTTCTTATTATGCCACGCGGCGTCGGCGATGTCGGTCCAGCCGTCGCCGTCGATGTCCATCGGCAGGTTGGCAAAATCGTAATAATAATCGCCCTGTTCGGGCACATCGCGCACAACGTGCTTTTTCCACGCCGGGGCTTCGTACCAGAATCCTCCGCAGAAAATATCCAGCTTGCCGTCACGGTTGATATCGGCTATGCCGGCGGCTTCGAAGCGGGAATCACCGTTGATTACGTGCAGGCGAAAGCCTTTGCCGAGTTTCGGCTCGGTAATTACGACGGTTCGGAGCCGCACGATTGCTCCCCACGGCAAATTGTTCTGAGTGACTTTGAGCATAAGCTCGTTGGCGCCTTTTTTCAGTGTTACCGGCACTATGTCCGGCGCCGGCATAATCGGCCGCATGGCGTTGTTTGCGTGGACGAGTTCTTTATTGAGCCAGGCTTTCACGCCATCGTCGCTGAAGATTTCAAGCTGAGCCTGCGTGTCCGCGGCCGAGTCAATCTGCGTTCTCAAATAAGCGACCCTTTGTTCGCCGCCGTTCAGGACTTCGAGCAGGTCCAGATAGGCCGGGTGCTGCCCCGACTGCTTGATAGGTATTGGCTTCCACTGAACCTGGGCATCGGGCAGTTCCGGGCCGAACGGAATGTCGAACAATTGCGTGCAGTTTTTGTCTTTCTGCATATATGGGCCGGCGACTTCCCAGTCGGTCAGGTAACTCTTGACCGATTCGATCTCTTCGACGAATTCCTGCGCTTGTTTTCTGAGATTTTCGCTGACCTGCGCTGCGAGGACGCGTTTTAAAGCTACCGCGGCTGCCCGGCCGTCCTGCGGATAAATCTCCTTAGCGATTGAAAGTACCGCCAGGGCCGCTTCCTCTTTGAGCGCCGGAGCTGAAAGGTGCGAAACTGCAAAGCTTAATGACTCGGCATTTCTGACGCCGGACACGACGGCTAAGATTTTTTTCTTTTCGGCATCGTCTGTGGCTATTCTCATCGCCCTCTTGCAGCATTGAAGTTTCTGATCGGGCGGCAACTGCCCGGAGGCGGCGGTCAGATTAATATATCCGCGCAGGGCCAGAATGCGATGGACGTTATTCTCGGATGTCCGGGCTACCTTGAGTAAGTCCGGCATCGGTTTGGCATCAGGCCATTTGCTTAGGGCGGTAATCGCCGCATACCGGATGTCCTGGTCTGCGTCGGAAAGGGACCTTCGCAGGACCGGCAGGGCGGAATTATCGCCCAGGTCACCCAGAGTCTGCAGCAGGGCGCTGCGTTTGTCCGTACTTTGGATGTCACCCAATTTGGCGACGATGTTCCCGGATGCCTGTTGCTCGGCTGAGCACCGGTGGGCCGCGAGTACCAGGGCCTTGCCCGCCTGTTCGTTGTCTTTGGAATCCGTCTTGACGAGCAAATCGACCAATAAAGATATTTCGTTCTTGTCCGCAAGCTCGGACAGGGCCTTGAAACATGCCAGGCGGACCTGGCGATCGTCACTATTTGCCGTGGCCAGCAGGGCCGATGTAGCTTCGGCGGCGTTTCGCTCGGTCAGGGCGTCGATAATCACAACCTGTGCCTTTGAATCTGATTTTTTCAACCGGTCTGTCATAGCGTTGTTGATTTCTTTGCCGCGAAGCATTTTCAAACTTGCGCGAGCGGCGAGCTGTTCGGTACTGCTCCCGGAAATTGCGCGATCGACCAGCAGCGAAACCGAGCCGGCATCGCCCAGCCTGCCCAGCGTTTCGAGGGCTGCTGTTCGAACCTCAGGGTAAGTGCTGCCGCAGGCATTCTGGACGGCCGAAAGTGCGGCCTTATCGCCGCGGAAGCCAAGCGCTGTCAAAAGAAGCTGTTGGCTTTTTGGCGGGAGTTTTGGAAGACTGCCTGCAAGACTTTCAGTGACCTGATTGCCGGACATTTGACGTGCCAATTGTGCCGCCATCGTTCTCAGCTTACCGTTCTGGCCGCCGAGTGCTTCGATCACAAAAGGCAGGGCCTGGTCGTTGAGCGTATCCGCCAGGCCTTTGAGAGCGGCTGCCCTGATGAAGCTTTTGCTGCTGGACATATATACCTTTCGGTAAATCGAGACGGCCAAATCTTTATCACCACGGGCGAATGTTTTGTCTGCACAGGCAAGAAAAGCATCAGCCGCTACGATTTGATCCGCCCCGGTCTGGCCGGCAAAGGCTTTTTCAAGCGATGCAGCCGCCTTGTCGGTGGCTATTCTGCCCAGGGCCCGGGCCGATTCCGACGCCGTGTCCATATCGGTAGAACCGAGCAGCTCCGTCAGCTTGTCCACTGCGCTATCAGTGCCGCGCTCGCCAAGGGCTGTGATAATACCGGTTCTGGCTCTACCGGTGGCATTTTCGAGAGCCTCTAAAAGCGCCTTATCTACCTGCGAGCCGGGGATATGGATCAGCGCGTAAAGTGCAATGTGGCTCATTTTTTCGTCGGCAAGATGCCTGGCGAGAGCGGGGATGTGCCTTTCGCTCCCGATGAGCGTCAACTGCCGGCAGGCAAACTGTTTCGCGTCATAGGCGGCATCGCTTTCGAGAATTTTCGCAAGGCCGTCCGCTAAATGGGCGCGCACGGACGGATTATCAAAGGATTGCGTAGCGGCATTGCGTATAGTATTGAGCGTCTCGCTATCCTGGCCGAACTTGTAGTTTCTGAGATTCGCAAGTGCCTCGTCAACCGTCATCGCTTCGGCGAGATTCGAATATGTCACGACTAAGACAACCGTAAAAATTACAAGTGGTACCAACTTCAAACTGCTCATCATAGCACTGCTCCTATTGTAATATAAAGACTTCAACGTGTCGAGGGCGTCCCGCCCTCGAATCGCGGGCAAGATGCCCGCGACACAATGGATTCTGTCTTTTTATTATATTGTCCAGGGACTGCGCATCTCGCGCCAAAGCATCCGGTCTGCCTCGGGGTCGTTGACAAACTTTTCGTTTTCCGGGTCCCATTTCAGCGGACGTTTCAGCCAGTAAGCGATATTACCCAGGTGACAAACGGTGATGGACCTGTAGCCGACGTCGGCGTTGCTGGCGGGCCGCTTTCGCGTCTTTACGCATTCGATAAAATTATCGGGATGGTTTTTGCTCTCGTACAGGTGTATTTCGTTGGGCCCGATTTTCTGCCGGAGCAGATGCTTCGGTTCTGTGGCAAGGTATTCTCGTGTCACCTCGATTTTGCCTTCGGTGCCTTCAAAAATCACTCCGGGCTCCGGTCTGGTAATTGTATCACGAATCATCGTCGCGCCGTTGGCATATTTATATGTCAGCACGCGGTAGTCTTTGCCGTCGGGAGGAATAATCTCGACGGGGCCGGACTCATCCATCCCCGCTCCCCACTGGGCGATGTCGAACATGTGCATGCCCCAGTTGGTCATTTCTCCGCCGGAGTAATCCTTCCATGCCATCCAGCCCAGCAGGCCCGGGTGGAAAGGCCGCCATGGCGCCTGTCCGAGCCACATGTCATAATCGAGCCAGTCGGGCGGCGGTCCGCCGTCCGGAAGATTACATTCACTCGGCGGGCCTCCGACGTTGACGGTGATATGCTTGAGTTGGCCGATGTAGCCGTTTCGTACCAGCTCGCAAGCGAAGCGGAATTCATGCCAGCTTCGCTGCTGTATTCCGGACTGGAAGATTCGGCCGTATCGCTTAATGCTGTGTGCGAGCGCCCTGGCTTCGTAGACCGTCAGCGAAATGGGCTTTTCGCAATAGATGTCCTTTCCCGCCCTGGCCGCCGCGATGGAAACCGGGGTATGCCACCGGTCGCCCGTTGCGCAAAGGATGATATCGATGTCATCGCGTGCGAGGAGCTCTCGATAGTCGCCGTATGTTTTGCAGTTTTTGTTGCCGTAGTATTTGTTGACTATGTCACGTGCGCGATTGAGGTTGTTTTTATTAACGTCGCAGACCGCCACAAACTGCACATCGGGCTTGCTCAGGAAACCACCGCCCTGTACCCAGATGCCGCCGCCGATGTGGCGCGTGCCCTGGCCTCCCGCGCCGATAGCCGCCATAAGAAGTCTCTCGCTGGCGGGTGCCCGGCCGTTGGCGCCCAAAGCCGAAGATGTAATCACATAAGGAACAGCGACAGCAGAAGCCGCCGCACTCAGGAACGTTCGTCGTGTCATTCCACAGTGGGATACCCCACGTGGTGTCTCATCTTTACGATGCATCTGCATGCCCTCTCAAAAATCTACTTATTGGGACTGTCATTTGTTATATAAGCAGCCGGCCGTGCCTCGTCTTCGCTCGGCATGAAGGCTCTTCACCCTGAGCGTAGTCGAAGGGTGCGGCTTCTTACGACGGTTAGAATACCAGATTCCGCTGCCGGATGCATGTATTTTATCAGCTCCGGCTCAATTGAGTATCTACAACGCTGCCTGCGGATGGTCGTCCCTGACGGCTTGAAGATCCGCGGCCATAGCGTTGGATTCGACTTGTTCGACGCTCTTGCAGCCCGGGATAACGCATGTTACAGCCGGGTTCTGCAGACACCATGCAAGTGCCCAATGGGCCATCGGCACGCCCTTTGGAACTTCATTTTTGAAATTTGCTACCTCTTTAAAAATTTCCTGCCATTCGTCCTGATCCTGCCATGAGCTGCGGACATCCGTGCCGGCGAACTTCGAATCTTTGCTGTATTTACCGCTCAGGAAACCGCTGGCCAAAGGCACTCGTGCCAGCACGCCCAGGTTCTGCCGGATGCAGGAGTCGAAAATTTTTCCCTCCGGCTTTCGATGGACCCGATTGTATACGACCTGGATTGCTTCTGCTCTGACATCGGAGGCCTTCTCGACCTGATAAAGGCTGCCGTGCTTCTTGCTGATCGATATTCCCAGATGGCGAATCTTACCCGCGTCCACCTGCTTTTGCAGCATTTCCCACAATCCCGGCGTGTCGAACATTTCATCTGCCCCGCTATGGAACTGATATAGATCGATGTGGTCGGTCTGCAGCGCTTTCAGCGAGTCCTCAAGCTGCCTTTGAACCTGAGCGGCTTCGAACAGATTTTCCCGCTCGAAATTCGGCTTGAACTTGTGACCGAACTTGGTGGCGATGATCCACTTTTCCCGCCGGCCTTTGATGGCATGGCCGATCAGCTCTTCCGAAAGATGGTCTCCGTAACATTCCGCGGTATCGATCAGGTTTATGCCCAGCTCGGCGCCTTTGTCGATCATCGCATCGACCTCGGCCTGTCCGAACTTCTTGCCCCACTCTCCGCCGAGCTGCCATGTTCCGATTCCAACGACCGAGACATACATTGGCGTCTTACCCAACCGGCGGTATTTCATAAACCTATCTCCGTATTAACGACTGTTTGTCAGTTTTGATATTATTTTATCCGGCTAAGCGGAAGAATTCTGCCTGAGGAATTCCATTACGTGCCGGCGTGTATCCTCGATGGTACGCACGTTCGGCGATATCTTCGCCAGAAAGTCCCGGCATGCAGCGACGTATTCCGGGTCGGCCAGGTAGCGCTCTGCATTCTCATCGATCGTTCTTTTATCGTTTGCATGAAAAATCAATTCGTGCCCGGATGAACCATCGCCGGAGTAAACTTCCTGAATCCGGCGATCGGCCCTGAGATAACCGTTCTCTACGCGTAGAAAAATCAGCAGCTCGAATTTGTTAAAATGCTCGCTTCGTACGCTGTTCGTATCGCAAATTTGCTCTCTTGCCTGCTCCGGATTATCTGCGTGCAGGTTCGTAGCGAGTATATGTCCGTGCTCGAACAGGCCGCAATAGGCCCTCAATGCATCCGCCCACAAATAAGCGAAGTAATGCCCGGAGCCGATTTCATGACAGACATAACAAGCACGTCGCGGCAGTTTTTCATTGGCCGCTTCATATACTGCTTGGGGTGTTGCGGCAATCAGCGGAACATCCACTGGCGCAAAATTCAGCAGGGCACACATCACAGTCGTCTTGCCCGCTCCGCCCGGGACCGAACCTACCATGAAAGACGAACCCTTGCTAATGCGGGCCATAAGATAAGCCGCCAGATCCAGGTCCAGAGTTTTCGCTGCAAGCAAATCTAAAACCGACAACATCCGTCCCCCTCGCTGATTACAGCGGTTCAACTCATCACAATGTTTGGCGATTACGTCATTCAAATTTGCTATCAGCCTTTGTCTTAAATAAGGTTCGGCAGCCATGACCCTCTATCCGGGAAAACTACCCGTCCATTCTATTTTCTGAGGGCCCATAGTCAACTGATCTTATTAAGCCATTTTTAATGTGTCTTCTTCACATTTAGACGATAAAATCTTATAACGGTTCACGGGTATTTCAACAGTATTGAGCAGCACTCGATGCAAGATACCCACCCATTAAAATAACACATTCAGGAAGACCGCTAAATCCATTACCAGGGTGAAGCGGTATAGCCTAATTCGCCCCACACGGCCTTCTGAACCCTGTGCAAATCTGGGTTACCCGTCTGACTGGGATCGGAGCCGACTTCGAGCATGCCATAACTTATCGTACGCGGGTCTTTCCACTTCCAGTATTCGCTGTGCCCGTCAGCAAATGAAAAGTTGGTGCCGTTTCCGTGCCGGATCGGCGGCGGGTCCTTATGGCGATTGTCGGCCGCAAGTATGCCCGCTTGCGTGACGACCGAACCCCACCAGGCCTCGCTGTCGTAAGGAACACTCCAACTGGCAAACGTTGCCCAACCCTCATCAATAAAAACAACCCTCTCGCCCGGTCTGCGAATATCCATCCTGTTTTTAATATTCGGCCCGCTGCTGGGCCAACCATTCATAGAATCGACTATGGCGTACGTGCGCATCTCTCCACGCAGACCGGTCGGGCATTTGTAAAGTCTTTCGCTCTTGACGTATGTGAATAGTGCACCCTCTTTGACAGCTATTATTTGCTCGTCTTCGCCGGTCTCGTCGGCATAGCCGGCCCAGTGTACCCAGCCGTCCTCATCAGCAGGTATTGGATTTTCGCCCCCTCTGCCGGTGCAGCCGTTAACGATTTTGTCATCGTTATCATCGGCATACAAAACCCAGCTAAGCCCTAACTGCTTGACATTGCTAAGACATACAGCACGCTTACCCTGCTCCCTGACCCTGTTTAACGCCGGCATCAATATCGCCATCAACACTGCAATGATAGCGATAACAACCAAGAGTTCTATCAGGGTAAAGCCGATTCGTTTGTCCATAATAGTTCCCCCTTTATATCTATCTGGGTTCCCATTTTGCGACCTTTTTGCAAAATGGGGTCCCTTTACTATATCGACCGCATCCCCACCCTTCGTCTCCGCTCAGGGTGAAGAGTTCTTCATGCCTCCACAGGACACCTTACGGTGGAGCGGAGACGACCCTGTACCGCTTCTGGTGCAGGGCGAGGCACCCGGCTTAAGGTGCCGGTTCCGGATGCAATTGAATATCGTCAAAGTACATCGTACCCGAACCACCAGTCTGTGGATTTTTCTTGTCGCCGAGACCAATAGCAATAGTATCGACATTGGTAAGGTTCACGCCCTGGTCTGCAAACGCCTGCAGGTCGATATTCCATTTCGTCCAGGTGTCTATCTGTGCTGCATCAGGATTATCGTGATATACCACGGCACTGCCGTTGAGGGCAACATACATCGGTTCAGGGTCATTACTGGGCATAGTTGCCCCGATAGCCTGATGCGTCCACATCGGCGGACTAACCGCGCCGGTTATCTGAACGTCGGAGAATTCGGCCTTGCATGTCACGCCGGCACTGTGACTGGTTACTGCCAGGCCTATATAGACATTCTGGCTCATCGAAATGAGCACCGGCGGAGCGTCCTGTACCTGCTGCCAGGTGACGCCGTCAGCCGAATAGTAACCCGTAAAGTAACCTGCGGCGTCTCGTTCTACTTTCACCCAGTATGGCGCTGTAATCCCGGCCTGGCTCATTTGGAAACTGTCGCCGTCAAGAGTGTTACGAACCTGGGAGGAAGCACCGTAACCGGGCGTAATATCCATAAAGGCATGTTTTGAGCCGGGTTCCAGCGTTTCACGAATCATCACACCGGCCTTGGCCCAGCCGTTCGTATTCTCCACGCTAAGCACCTGCGCCGAAATAGTCCCGGCGCCTGATAATTGCTTGAAAGCGTAGCGGAACTCGTCGGCCGTGCCCCAAATATCCGTACCGGAAGCGGTCATCGTATATGTGCCGGCCGGCTCTTCTACGAAACCTGCAAGATTGCCTCTGAACCAAACCGTCAATGTGTTAACATCCTTTTCGGTCCAGTCGCGCGGATAAGCCAGCGTCAATTCCGCCTCTGAATACTTTAAGATGTTGTTGTCGTAATATATAGGCATAGATTGGCTGCCGCCGTGAACGATAGTCTCCTCGGTATATGAGGGAGTATTGTCCCAGCCTACTGCCGAGCCTGTCCCGTTACCGGGAAAGTAGGGTTCAGTACCCGGCGCGCCATAGCCAAGCCCATCTTTCCACTTGTACCATATCTGGTTCTCGCCGGCGTCGTAGTCCTCAAAATCGTCAACTATAAGGAAGTTAGCTGTCGTAAAGCTCCAGATGCTGCCTACCCACGGACTATCGGGATTGACGTTATTGACCTGGTCAATACGCCAGTAATAAGTAGTGTACCACTCAAGTAATCCCGGGTCATAGCTCTCGGCGCCAAGCTCTTTAGAGCCTTTGTACTCGGTCGAACCTGTATCGGCATTGCGTATCGCCTCTTCATCAGTTCCGAAATAGACCTGGTGCGAAGCAGCATCGTCTCCGGCACCCCACTTAAGAACAGGTGTCTGCTTTACATCTACGGCACCATTAGACGGATTTGGGCTGCGGGCCTTTACAGGCAGCGAGAGGGCCGCCTGCGGAATAAGAGCCTTTGACGTGGACGGACTTGCCCAGCGCAGTTGCGCCGATGCGCCACCAACGTTCTCGTAATACTCCAGTACAAGGCTGTACGTATTGCCGGATACAAGGTCAATATTTCCGCGGTTCTCGGTGTCCCCATGGTCGTTCCAGTCGTCAATAAGCTGTCGGCCATCGACCCACAGGCGCACGCCGTCGTCACTATTAGTGTAGAAGGTGTAGGTCTCGGTATATGCCGCCTCCACCTCGCCGGTCCATCTGGCTGAGAACAGATCAACGTCGACCAGCGGATCAGGCGAACCTTCGCCCCAGCTAAAGTTGATTTGAGGATCCATACGGGTCAGCACGAGATCCCGTAAATCCGTACCTCTGTAGTAATCTCCTTTCACACCTCCGCCGGCGCCTGCTGTCGTAAAGCTCCAAACGTCGCCTTTATGCGTGGTGAAGATATCGAACTCATCGACACGCCAGTAGTAAGTCTTCTTTAACTCAAGGGAGCCGGGTTCATAGGTTGTATTTGCCTGAGACAGACCCGCAACGGCATTGTTGACATCGTCAAAATTGTCGCCGAAATACACGGTGTGAGATTTCGAGCCGAGGCCTGGTATCCAGCTTAGGTTTGCATTCGGGTCTATAAATTTAGCACCGTCAGCGGGAGTGGGATTGTAAGCGGTCCTGTAAGGAACCGTAAAGCTCCAGACACTTCCCTTCCACGGACTATTTGGATCCACATCATTGACCTCATCAACTCGCCAGTAGTAAGTTGCGCCTGGAACAAGACCGTCCGGATAAGGATATCCGGAGAAGCCGACAACGAAATATGTTGTTGCAAGGTTGCCCCGGAATGTCTCGGCGGTGCCGTCGTTCACGTCTGCGAAATTATCGCCCATGTACACATCGTGTGAGGTTGCAGTCTCTCCCGGCGACCAGCTAAGGGTCGCCCATGTATCCGAATATAAGGCACCGTTGGCCGGGTTGGGGCCAAAGGCGTAAGGCCATATTTCACCTGTCATAGTTGCCAGAATTTCAGCTTCCGACAGTGCCCGGTTGTAAATGCGGACTTCGTCAAAGTCGCCTAAGAAGACTTCACCGTTCCCGCTGTAACCTGCACCGCCGCCAGTGACACAACCTATGCCCATATTGGCTGTTTCGCCTGCGGTATTAAAAGCAAACCCACCGGACATTATCTCTTGGCCATTGAGATAAAGCCTGGCTGTGGTTCCGTCAAAGGTGGTTGCTACATGCGCCCAGGTCTGGACAAACGGAGCCAAAGTGCCATTGGGTGAAACTATCGCAATTGTTCCTGTTTCAAGCCGAAAAGTACCATCATTTTCTGGTCTAACCTGGAACTGAAACATCGTTTCTCCGGGCCATGTATCTCTCTTGCCGATCATACCTTGATATGTTGGGCCTCCGCCGGCCCACCTGATCCATAATGCCAGGGACATTTGCCCTGTTCCCTCAGCCGGATTCCAGGTTCCAAGTTCAATCCTTGTGTCTGTCGTGCCGTCAAGGTTGATTCCGCCGCCTTTGAATCCCGGCGAAATCCATGTTACGTTATTATGAAGTGCCCCGTCGTGCCCGTTGCCCGACATATCGTAAGCGGTATCACCCGCCCCTTCATCAAGAGGGTAGTATCCCATCAGGCCGCTTGTAATATCAGCATTCGCCACGCCCGCAGCCAGCCCCAGCATCAAAACAAAAGAAGCCAGATGAATCGATTTCTTACACATGATAATCCTCCTTCAAAAAAGAGCTACAAAAGTACTAACAGGTGATTTTCCCATATAAACACTTCAATGAAAGACTCCTTCAAACTTCAAGTCCAATAATACCAAATTTTCATCTCAATTTCAACGATCTTCTAATTAAAAACGAAAAGAAGCCGGATATTCACATCAAGAAGTCGCTTTTTTTTTACTGAATTACTTTGCAGGAAAAAATTACGAAGTGTTTGATTATAAGAGCTTTATATGTTAAACTTCTGAAAAGTACTTGTTGGAGTTTTACGATTGAATAAGAAATCACTCTGGAGGTGAGCGATGTCGACAATTACGAAAAAAGAAGTTATTGACCGAATAGCCGAAAATACGAATACCAAAAGGGCGGTGGTTAAGCCTGTAGTTCAGTCTTTTCTCGATGAGATCATCGATGAGCTTGCTAAAAATAACCGCCTGGAGTTCCGTGATTTCGGCGTTTTCGAGACGAAAATACGTGCCGCCAGGAAAGCACAGAATCCGAAAACTATGGAGCAGGTTCAAGTCCCGTCCAAACGAAATGTTAAGTTCAAGATGGGCCGGCTCATGAAACAGAAGATAAATGCCACGGAAACATAGGGAATGCGGTTGACTAAATGACAGATATTCAGCCAATTCTATTGTCGGCAATAACCTGCAACAGAGTTATCTTTGACAAAGTCTCCGGGATGCCGAGTATTATTGATATTGTCCAGACGATCGACGCTCCGAGATATCCGGCGAGACATTCGCAAATTGTCTTCTTCTGTGAGATGACGAACGGGCATGGCACAACGGATGTAAAAATAAGTCTCGTCAATACCCAGGATGAGGAAAAAGTCGTATTCGAGCGGGAGGGAAAAGTCCGTTTTGAGAACGTTAAACAAATCGTTACGCTGGCAATGAACTTGCAGGGTATCGTTTTTCCGGGCCCCGGAGAGTACCGTTTTCAATTATTTGCCGGCGGAAATCTGCTCGGGGAAAGACGAATTGCATGTCGCCAGGTTAAGCTGCCGCCGAAGCCCGGGCCGACCGAGCCGCAGGCGGAATGAGTATGATTACAAACAGCAGTTTTTCATTTCATGACAAAAAATAGAATCGATGGATGCAGTTCTCTATATCATTGCCGGCCCGCTTTTTCTAATCTCCATCGCGGCACATTTTTATGTAAAGCTCCGCCTGCGTCCGAAAGAAGACCCGGATTCCGAAGATGACTACTACTATGAGTTCGAGGATCAGCAGCCGGATGTCGCCAGATATATAAAATGGTCGAGAATCACATTTGCCGCCGCCACTGTCGGTGTGCTCCTGCTTTTTATTGCCGCTGTAATTTAACGCCTTTTTTTTCTTGCCCAGCCTTTTTTTTCACGTTTTTGAGGGAAAAACAAGGATAGAAATAATTTTTTCAAAAAACTTCTATTTTTTTGTTGACAACTACGACAGTTTGTAGTACTACATAAAGAGGTATTAAAGTGAAGAATTGACTGTAAGGAAGCGAGGACGGTTTTATGAGCAGGAAATCACTTGATCATTTCGGGCAGTTGCAGCGTGCGGTAATCGAGGTCGTCTGGGAGCTTGGCGAGGCGACCGTGCGTCAGGTCTGGAAGCGGCTGTGCCGCAGGAAGGAGCTGGCTTACACGACAGTGCTGACCGCCTTGCAGAGGCTCGAAAGAGACGGCTGGCTCAAGCATCGCGTTGACGGCAGGAAACACGTCTATCTTCCGACCAGGACCCGCGCGCAGGCCGGCGCCGGCTCGGTGCGAAAGTTTGTCCAGCGGATGTTCAATGGAAACGCTCTTGTACTGTTCCAGCAGCTCGTGGAAGAGGGCGAGCTAAGCGACGAGGAGCTACGGGAGCTTCAACAGTTGATCAACAAAAAGCGGAAGGAGAGAGAAAAATGATACGCGAGCTGTTTTTAAGAGATCTGTCGTTGTGGAGTGTTATATGGCAAAGTACCTTATTTGCCGTAATCGGATTGGTTGGCAGTTTCCTCTTGAGACGTCGGCCGGCCAGGGCATCCGGCGTGCTGTTTCTTGCTATGATCGCAGCAGTGCTCGTACCGACGATGAGTGTGCTGGTCAAGCACTTTCAATTAGGCGTCTTTATTACTGAACCGATCGCGCTGCCGTCAGTAGTGATGGACGTACCTGCCGAAGCGTCTGTGGCTTTGGCTTCGCCGGAGATTCAACTCGAAGCACACGAGGCAGCGCCGGACACCGAATCGGCCGCAGGCAGTTCACAAAGTGCCGAGATTCCATGGCGAATGATTATGCTGTACGGATGGATGACGGCGACCCTGATATTATTAGGACGATTGTCTGTCGACGTCGTTAACGGAATTCGTCTGCTGCGGCGAGCACAATCCCGGGTGAGCGGTCATATCGAACGGGCGGCGGATTCCGCAAGAGCAAGACTTGGAATCGCCAAAGCCCTTCAGATACGAAGCAGCGTGGATGTGTGCAGTCCCGTGATATGGTGCTGGAGCCCGATCCCTGTACTCCTTGTGCCGACCGATTTGGATGATGGTCTCGATTGGGTCGGCGTGATTTGCCACGAGCTGGCGCACTGGAGACGTCGCGACCACATAAGCGGCCTGATTGCAGAGTTGATCGTGTGTATCCTGCCGTGGAGCCCGCTCTTGTGGTGGTCAAAGAAGCGAATGGTGAGATTCAGCGAGCAGGCATGTGATGACTGGGTTGTCGCCGGTGGACAGTCTGTCGAGGATTATGCGCAGTCGCTGCTCAATTTCAGACCTCAGAAACAGGCGGCATTTGTGCCCGCTGTGGTAAGCAGTAAAAAGACTCTCGCCGGACGTATTCGCCGGATAGTGGAGGAAAAATGCAGCAGCCCTCACAGTGGAGTGTGCTGGAGTTTGGTCGCCGCTGCCATTGTCGGATGCATCGCCGCAGGGATCGCATTTGCCCAGACGAGACCACCCCGCCCATCCGGGACCGTCAAAACCAAACTCGGCAAATCAGCGGTTATCGAAAAGTCCGCATTCCCTGTGACTATGATAAAAGGCAGGATCCTGGACCCCAACAATGAACCTGCATATGGTGCAAGCATTGTCGCCCTGCCGGTGACGTCCTGGGGTTACTATACTGAACCTCAGCGTCGGAACAAGGAAGGATATTTCGAGCTGCCCTGGTCACCGACATGGATTGAGCCGGGCAAGCCCATCTATCTTATGGCAGTAGTACAAGATCCCATAAGCCAGGCTGCTTTGATCGAGGTCACAGACCCAACGTTGCCGGTGACTGTTCGACTTGAGCCTGCCTTTGCAATCACAGGAAAAGTCGTCGGTCCCGGAGGCCAGGAAATAGAGGAATGTTTGGCAACTATTTCGCTATCCACTGATTTCAAGTGTCGGGCGCCAATCTATAGTTTCCGTGGTGGAAGATGGTGGGAGCGCATGTTGTCGCCATTACCATACGGCACAAAGTATAAACTGACCGTTCGGGCCAAAGGCTACCGGAACCAGCAAATCATTATTGACGGGACAGATAAAAGTATAAAACTCATCGACCTCGGCAACATCACCCTGCAACCTCAAGATAGAACCAAACCTGAAGTTGCAGAGCAGTATGCAGATCCGGATTTGGCCAAAGAGTTTCACAAGGTCTATTCTCTTGATAAGGATGAGATCATTAAACTCATCAAGCCGCCATTTGTGCTCGGGCGCCAGGAATATTTTCAAGACCCGACTTCTATTTACCCCCGTGCATTTGATTCTCTGGATTCTCAAGGTGCTATTCAGACCTGCTTACTCTGGGATGGTGAAGCACTAAAGGAAACATCGCTGACGGGATATACTAATACTCATCGGCCTCCCGCACTCGAATTTATTCTACTCTTGACACTGCGCATGCCACATTATGATTTCAACCTTCCCAAAGAGCTGGACATAGAAATGCCCTATGGTGACTGGATTGTCCGCGCTGATTCACCGAGAAACGAACAACTCCGGTCCCTTGAAGAGATTATCTACGCCGAGACAAATAGGGCAATCAGCTTCGAGAAACGCATGGCCGAACGAGAAGTCATCGTCGTCAGGGGACGCTATAAATTCAAGCCGCACCCCAGTGGGAACCATCCGGACTACATCCCTGTCACGTCTGAGGACGAAATCACTAAAAGCGCCGAAATAAGTACGGTTGATTCGCTGGCAGAATTCCTTCGTTCTATCGAGCGTATGCATGAAATAATAGTTGTAGATGAGACGGAACCTGCAGAAAACGCTACAATCCGATACAAAAGCGGTGGATCTAAGCTCGGGTGGATTAAATATCCGGAGGAAAGACGCTGGAAACTCAATATTCTTCTGGATAATCTCACCAAAACGACGTCTCTTCAATTCAAAGTCGAGCGCCGACCGGCCCAGATATGGTTCGTCACCGAGACAAAAGGGAACTAATCGCCGGACTTCTCATTCACAAAGGCGTAGAAGTAAGAGCCAAAACCTTGCGAGGGCAAAGCTTAGTTTAGGTTACAGGCGCATCGGGACGCAGAGGTTTGCATCACTTTTGGCGTGATGGCCACAGTGATCGCACCTGTACTCCGCATCTTCGATTAACGCCTTGAATTCCTGCTCGTCACTGAGATTAAAACCCTGAGATATAAGATAACACAGGTGCTCGGTATGGCCCCCCGTGCAGCATTCCGTATTCTGTTGTGCGATTTCTTCAGCCATAATGAATACTTCCTTAATTATTCATTTCAATGCAAATAGCTATACGGTTTGTCTGGTGGAGAAGTTCATTTCGATTGGTTAATACCGGATCTCTCTCAGGAATAACGCGAAAGACGCAGAGCAGGTTTGAAAATCCGGCCCTCTCTCGACCTGGATAAAGCAATGATGGGAGCAGAGGTAAAAAACGCAATAGGGCTCTGGTTAAACATGACCGGCGAGTGCTCCTCCGCGCCACTCGCCGGTTCACGTCCAGCCCTCTACCAATAAAGTACCTTATCGGCAGGAAACGGCACTATGTTAACCTGGATAAGAAAATTTGAAACGACCGGCCCCTGATTTTGACATCGATAATTCCAAATCACGTATGATACAGAGGGGATTGACGCCGGCTGTTAATTCACGAGCCGTTTTTTGAGCCTTCTTATCGCAAAGTAGCCGACTACCAGGATAAATATGGCGATATAGAGCAAATCCAGCAGAAGGACCGGTTTATAATCGTTCATGCATACGGACCTGACTAATCTGACCGAATGGGTCAGGGGGACAATTTCAGCCAGCGGTCGTACGGGACCGGGTAAATTTTCGATCGGAAAAACAACGCCCGAAAAGAAAAAAATCGGCGAGATAAAACCGGTGAAATAGAAATTAAAGTGGTTGATGGTTTTTACGAATGAGGTCACCAGCAGCGAAAGTGCCGCGAACATTACGCCGGTGAGAAAACCGACCAGCGGTGCAAGCAGGCCGTAAGGCAGGGCGACAATTTTGAACGCGGACAGAATGCACAATACGGCGAATGAGAAAAACAATCCCTTCGACCCGGCCCATAACATTTCACCGACGATGAGATTGTTGACGGTAATCGGCGCCGCTAACATTCCATCATAGACTTTTTCGTACTCCAGCCGAATGAATGTGCCGAAGCTGCATTCGAACGCCGAGGTGAACATTGCCGTAGTGACCAGCAGGCCCGCGCCGAGAAATTCGATGTATCTGACTCCGCCCATCGGCTCGGTAATATATTTACCCAATCCGAGCCCGACACCGACCAGGAAAATAAAAGGTTCCACGAAGGGCGGGAATCCGTTACTCAGGATATTCCTTGTATAGACCCGCATGTGTCGATACCAGACGCTGTAAAGCCTCCAGTAC
>Ga0307378_10000834_pt1 | contig 51764 bp, 40 predicted proteins | sample UN1MG_FD_202238 | JGI IMG/M metagenome (GOLD analysis project Ga0307378, IMG submission 202238) | Soil microbial communities from Risofladan, Vaasa, Finland - UN-1 | ecosystem: Environmental > Terrestrial > Soil > Coastal area > Acid sulfate soil | place: Finland: Risofladan, Vaasa | collected... | reverse complement strand
CACTACAGGCTCCCCAGCGCTTGGAGAAAGGAGGCGACAACCCATTCCCATTCTCATTCAACCGCACTCCCATCCGGAAGCCGTAACCGGTGCATATTCCCTTGCACAACCAGAACCTGGCTTGTGCCGCTCGACGGACCGGCTGATGGATATGTGGACAACTCGCAAACTGCGCGAGTTGCCCACATATCCACAGCCTCTACGACTACGTCTTCACCACCTCACCCTTGGCCGTCAGAAGCAGGTTCTGTCCAGAGCACCGGCCAGATCCCCCAAAATCAAAGAAAGGAGCAGGCATGCCGGTAACATTATCTTTTGGTAGAACGAGCCCGCTTCGGTAACATTATCATTTGACTTGACAGGACCGGCCCCAGACCTTCCCGAAAGCGGCGACCGCAGCGGTCGCTAGGGCTAGAATCGGCAATGCCACAGACGCTGTCGAAAAGCGCCGAAATGCCCGTGGTCGCTCGTGCAAGCTTTCGGGAAGGTAGTCCGGCCCACAAGTTGCCGATTTGCTGATTTACCGATTTGCTGATTTGCCGATTTCCTACTCGTACGCCAGCGCCTCCCGCACGCTGACCCTGGTCGCCCGCAGCGCGGGCCACAGGCTCGCCAGCGCCGAGAGCACCACGACGACGCCCAGCCACAGCACCAGGCCGTCTATCGAGTAACGGAAATCAAGTGGAAGCTCCATCAACGTGACCCCGACCAGGTGGCTGAAGACACGCGCGCCGGGAAAACTGAGCGGCACGGCGAACAGCCAGCTCAACACGCCGATCAGCACGCCCTCGACGACGAAAATCCCGGCGACCGCCGGCGACGCCGCGCCGATGGCGCGCATCACGCCGATCTCCCGGCCTCGCTCCACCACGTTGATCGACATCGTGCTCATCAGCCCCGCACTGCCCACGATGGCTGCCAGTATCGCCATCGCAACCATCAGGTAGGTGATGACGTTAAACGACGCCATATTCTGTTCCCGCACCTCGCCGGCACTCTGATCGTAGACCACCTCGATGCGCCGCGCAGCGTACGCGTCGCGCAGGTCGTCGATCAGCTTCCCATGCGCCGCAGAATCCCGCTCATCGAAGGTCACCATCATCAGCGCCCCGTGGTTGCCGTTGCCACTCGCCCGCGCCAGCGCGTCGAAGGGGACAAAGTTGTCGCGAAAGTCGTTGTTGATGTTGCGCACCAGCCCCACCACCGTCCACGTCGATTCCCGCCCCCGGATCGTCAGCTCGACATCGTCGCCGACCTGGAACCCCTCGTCTGCGGCGATTTTGCTGTTGAGCAGGATGGCGCGGCCGTCATCGGGCAGCAACGCGCGCCCGCTGGCGATGCGTGGGCTGAACATCCCAGAGTCGGCCGGCACGCCCCAGATTCCGACTTGGAGCTCCTCCCCGTTTGGCAGCGCCAGTTGGGCGTCCGGGCGATCCCACACCTCCGCCTCGGCCACAGCAGGTGTGCCTCTGACCACCTCGTTCAGGCGATTCACGTGATAGGCGTCGTCGAACACGACCAGGACGTCGAAGCCGAAATCGCTGAGCAGCACGTCGAGCGTGTGCCTGAACGAAGCCGAGACACTCAGCACCATGATAAAAATCACGCCGCCGAGGGTGAGCGTGAGCAGCGTCAACGCGACGCGCCCCTTGCGGCGGAAGGTATTGCGCAGGCTGAGCGCCAGCGGGCGCGGCAGGCTGCGGACGCGACCCAGCACCCGGTCCAGCCCGCCGCGTCCAAATACGCCTCCCAGGCCGTGGGTGCTGATCGCCTTGTGGGCGGTCGTACGCGCACCGCCGATCACGGGCACCAGCGCTGCCACCAGGGGCACGGCCAGCCCCATCGTAGCCTGGATCGCCAGCGCCGAAGGGTGCACCCGAAAGTCACGGACGATGATGTTGAACATATCGAGCAGCCAGACCGCCACCAGGTGGGCGACGACCGCGCCCAGCGGCACGGCCAGAAACAGGGAGAGCAGGCCGTAGGCCGACGCCGTCGCCAGGTACATGCGCACCACGCGCCTGGAGGTCGCACCGACCACCTTCATCACGCCGATCTGCCACACCTGCTGGACGATCGTGGCGTTCATCACGTTGATAACCAGGAATCCACTGAGCGCCAGCGACAGCCCGCCCAACACCCCCAGGATGAGGAACACGGCATCCATCATCTCCTGTGCCCAATGGACCTCCGGGTCGACGACGTCCCAGAAGCCCACCTCTACGCCCGCGCGCTGCAGTCGATCCTTGATCCGCTCGCCGGTCGCCTCTGCGACCTCGTGGTTGAAGGACACCAGGCGGACGTTGAGCGTGTCGAACCCCTCCTCGTCATCATAACCGTTCAGCCAGGCGATCATCGCCGGGGAGGTGCAAAAGGTCGCGTTCCCCAGGCCGATCTGCGGAGGTGGGGTATAGGGATGGCGCACGACACCCTCGACGGGCAGCCGTCGCTCGCGCCGTCCCACCTCGACCACGACGGTCGTGCCGATGGGCAGGTCATAGTAGTGCGACGACATGCGCTCCACCGCCAGCGTGCGCTCGGCAGGCCACTCGCCGTCCAGCAGATCGACGGGGTACATACGTTGCGCGTCATAGTCGGCGCGAGCGATCAGCGTCCCGTCGCGCCACTCCGTCTCGCCCTCCAGCTTCCACCGAAAGCCGGTCCTGATTTCGCCCGCGGCGTCGGCGACGCCAGACTCACGCAGGATCGCGTCGACGATGTCCTGATCGAAACGACTGGTGTAGAACTCGAGGTGGGGGGAGTTGCTCGCCCGGTGGCTCTCTGTCATCTCGGCGCGCATCACGGCAGAAAGCCCAAAGACCAACCCCAGGGCAAAGATCCCCACAGTCGTAGCCAGCACGACCAGAAACGTGCGCAACTTGTTGTTCCACAGATCGCGCCACACTTTGCGCCAGGCCATACTCATCGGACGAACTTGCCGTTGTTCTGATCGCGGTGGATGCGCCCGTCGAGGAGATGGAGCACCCGCTGCGTCCGTGAGCTCAGGCTCCGGTCGTGAGTGACGACCAGCAGCGTCTTGCCCTGGTCCACCAACCCCTCGAACAACGCGAACACCTCGCCGGCGGTGACCGTGTCCAGGTTGCCCGTCGGCTCGTCGGCGACGACCAGCGACGGGTCGTTGGCCAGCGCCCGGGCGATCGCCGCCCGCTGCTGCTCCCCGCCGCTGAGCGCGCTGGGCAGCTTGTGCGCCTGCTCGGCGATGCCGACCCGCTCCAGCAGGTGCATCGCCCGTCGCTTGCGCTCACGCCGCCGATATGTGTCGCAAAAGTCCATCGGCAGCATCACGTTCTCCAGCACCGTCAGCGTGGGCAACAGTTGGAAGAACTGGAAGACGACGCCGACGTGACGCCCGCGCCAACGGGCCAACTGGTTCTCGCTCAGCGCGTGGACGACCTGGCCACCGACGAACACCTCGCCGCTGGTGGGACGGTCGATGCCGGTGATCATGTTCAACAAGGTCGACTTGCCTGACCCCGAGGGCCCCACCACGCTGACGAACTCACCCGCCTGCACCTGCAGCGTGACGTCCTGGAGGACGGTCAGCTCTCCCGCGCCGGTCTCATAGGTCTTGACCACGTCGCGCAGGTCGATCAGATGCCCGTTTCCACGCGTCCAGTTCGACGCCCCACCTGGGGATCGGTTTCGCTTCAACCAACGGTTACGCATCGGTACCTCCCATCGGATGGAGATCGGAGATTAGAGATTGGAGATTGGAGATTGGAGATTGGTCTTCCTCATGAATACGATTTCAGGGGACGCAAGGTTGCACGATGTGTCCATCACGGGAAACGCCTCCCGCACGGGAGGCGTCTCCGGCCGCCGATTTGCTTCCCCATGGCACGCGGTGGTTCCAGGTCACACCGAACGGGTTCCCGTGCCAGGGGCAAGGACTGTCTATCCCCGACGTGCCTGGCCCTCGATACCGGCGGTCACCGTCAGTCGCCGGGTACCTCCACCTCCTCGTCCGGCGGTGGTTCTGGCACCGGCGCCTCCTCCCTGCGGGTCAGGAAGTAGATGATCAGCAGCACACGCAGGTGATCCTGCGGCTGGAGATGCTGCGACTGGAAACCGCGCTGCTGGTACAGCGTTTGATCACGACGGGGGCTGTCACCTGGGGGCTGCGCTCGCGGGCCTCACGCTCATCGTGCCCTGGCCCTCGCACTGTGGGATCGCCAGGTCCTTCCCGCGTGGGAACCCGGTCGATAGTCCGTGGGGCAGGCCGGCCCCTCTCACGCGGCCACCCGGCATTCCGCCTGGTACCGCGCTGCCTCGCCCGGCGCGAGCAGGCCGACGTACCCGCCTCCTACTCTCCCACCTCGTAGAGCTCCAACAGCACGCCGCGGGCGGACCTGGGGTGGACGAAGACGTAGCGGGTGCCGTGCGCGTCCACGCGCGGCCCCTCGCTGAGGAGCTGCGCGCCGGCGGCGCGCAACCGCTCCACGACCGCCTCGATATCTTCCACCGCCAGGCAGACGTGGTGCAGTCCCTCGCCGTGCTGCTCCAGGAAGCGGGCCACGCCGCCTGCTTCGTCCAGGGGCCGGAGCAACTCGATCTCCCCATCGCCAGCGGGCAGAAACGCGATCTCGACCCCCTCCTCGGGCACCTCACGGCGCTCGGCCATCTCCAGCCCCAGCGCGTCACGGTAGAAAGCCAGCGCCGCATCCAGGTCGTGCACGGCGATGGCGATGTGGTGGATGGATGGACGCATAGGATACCTCTATGTTACACGTCACGGATTACGTGTTGCGTGATGCGTGAAACGTGAAACGTGAAACGTGATGCGTGATGCGTGATGCGTGATGCGTGAACCGTGATATGTGTTGCGGGGACGGCTACCGCCGCACCAACACGTACCGCCCGCGGGTCGAGGGCGACGTGGCCGTGTAGAGGTACGTCGCCGGGCCGACGAGGACGATGTCGGCGTGGCCGATCCCCCAGTTGTTGGCCAGGTCCATGATCACCGGATTGCCGGGGTATTTCTCCCATGGCCCGTCAATCGCTGGCCCCACGCTGCGGGCGAAACCCAGCCCGAACTGATCGTCCACGACAGTCGGATTGCTGGGGCCGCGCACCCCCTCGTAGGCCATGTAGTAGTGATCGCCCACCCGCACCACGTCGGCGGAGGAGATGGTGCGGAACTCGAAATACGGGTTGGCCGCCGCTCCCAGGGCCTCAACCGGGCCGTAGCCCAGTTCCGCGCCGAAGAGCGGGTTGGACGCGCACTTGCGCAAAGCCCCTGCTCCGGCGTACTTGTTGCCCACGGTGCACCCCATGTGGCCTGGATCGCGCCCCAGCCCGACAAAGACGTAGAGTAAACCCCCTTCGACGTAGATACCTGGCGGCGCTCCCACCAGGCAGTTCCCGAATTCCGTTTCTGCGTAGATGTTCGGGTGCTCACCGATGGATTCAGCCTCGGCACACGTTCCCGGGTCGGCGTTCCACTGGCCGGTGCCGGGCACGTGGGCCTCGGCCGACCAATTGATCCCATCGGCAGAGGTGCGCATAAGCGTGCCCGCCCCCCACTCGTAGACCATGTAGGCGCGGTCGGCGTCAAAAAACACGCGTGGATACTGCTGTTGCTGGGTGTGATCCCGGCCGGGGTCGCAGGGACACGTGGCGCAGGCGAACAGACACACGGGGTTCTCGAGCGCAAAGTGGAGCCCGCCGTCGTGGCTCTTCCACAGCGTGACGCAGCCGGGGAACGGGGCCGGATCGCCGCACTGGTCGACCACCCCCGCCGACTGGTGGCTGGCGTGCAGGTAGGACCAGACCTCGCTGCCCCCGCGGTAGACGGTATCCGATTCGCCCACCGGCAGGCCCACGTCCGGCGATTCCAGGGCCCACTCGGCGGCCCCCGCCCAGAAGTCGTCCAGCGTGCCGAACGCCCGCCCGGGTGGCGGTGCCGGCGCGAAGGGAGGTGGGGCCGCGGTCGGCGGCGCGGTCGGCGGCGCGGTCGGCGGCGCGGGCGCGGTCGGCAGCGCGGGCGTGTCCGTGGGCGGGACCGGTGTGGGTGGGAGCGTGGGAGCGGGTGTGGCGGTGGGCAGGTCAGGTGTGGCGGTGGGGGCCGAGGTTGGCGCGGCGGTGGGCGTTGGGGGTGACGTGGGCGTCAGCGTAGGCGTGGCGGTTGGGATCGGCGTGTCCGTGGAAGTCGGAGAGGGCGTATGCGTCGGTGTGCCTGTCGGCCGCGAGGTGGACGTAGGAGAGGGAGAAGCGACAGGGTCAGGCACGCAGCCCGCGCCCGGGAGCAGGCAGAGGAGCAGGATGACTGTTGATGCAGCAAGACGAAAGGCGCACTTGGCCATTCGGAGCCAGTGTCTCCACGTGACCGCGATGCGATTGATCATTCGTCGTCCGCACCCTGCAATTCGCCGTTCGCAAGCTGCTCCTCTCCGAAAGCCAGCGCCAGCGCCCGGTCGGTGACGGCGGCGTAGACCAGCGTCAGCGCCCCGACGAACGCCTCGGGACGGCGGGAGAAGGGGGGCGGGCCAAGCCGCTTCAGAAGCGCTGTCTCCACCGGCGGTGGCGCGATCGTGACGCGGAAACCTCCCAGGCCATCCCGCAGTTCCCAGAAGCGGGACAGGTCGGCATCCAGCGGCTCCACCTGCGGTTCGGGCTCCTCCTCCGGCCCAGCCTCCTCGACTGGCGAGGCAGCAGCGGCGCGGCGACCCCGCAGTGCCGCCATCACCTGGTCGCGGGTGCGACCCCGCAGCGTCAACAGGAGGAACGGGTCACGGTCGAACTCCTCCCCCAGCAGATAGTAGACGGCGGCGATGTGTTTGCATGGGACCGCCCAGTCAGGGCAAGAGCAGCTCATCGCGATCTCGCCGCTGGTGGGGAAGAGAGAGACACCGGCTGCCTGGAACGCCTGCTCGATCTCGGGCGGCATCTCGCCGGCCAGAAGCCGGGCGGCGAAGAGCGCCTGCTGGGCCAGCGCATCGATCACCCGCTCCCACTGGACGTCGTCCAGCGGCGCGACCCGGATTCGCACGGTGTAGGGGGTGCGCCGGGAGCCCTGCACGCGGGCGGTGACCTGCCCGGGGTGAACGTCGATGGCCAACACCTGGCCCTGGCGGGCATACCGGCGGCCGCGCTGGAGGCGGTTGTCCCAGCCGAAGGACTCTAACACCGCGATCCAGCGCTGTGCCCACCAGTGCTCGCCGAACTGCCCGCGCTGCGTCCGCGCCTTGATCCCATCCTTGACCGGGATGGGAGTGGATGGAGGAAAGTAGCCCCAGTAACGATTGGATTTTCTACGCCCCATGCTATCCCGCCGCCTCCCTGCTCAGCCTGACCAGGTCCCGCAACTGGTCGGTGCTCAATTCGGTGAGCCACGCCTCCCCCGTGCCGACGACGCTCTCCGCCAGCGCCTGCTTGCTCTCGATCAACTCGTCGATCCGCTCCTCCAGCGTGCCGACGCAGACGAACTTGTGCACCCACACGTCCTTCGTCTGCCCGATGCGGAAGGCCCGGTCGGTGGCCTGGTTCTCGACGGCCGGGTTCCACCAGCGGTCAAAGTGGAAGACGTGGTTGGCGCGGGTCAGATTCAGCCCCAGCCCGCCTGCCTTGAGCGACAGGACGAATATCGCCGGGCCGTGCTGGCCCTCCTGGAAGCGGGCGATCAGTTGATCGCGCTGCCCGGAGGGCGTGCCGCCGTACAGAAAGAGCACCTCCCCGCCAAAGAGCTCCTGCATGTACGCCTGGAGAAGCGCGCCCATCTCGGCAAACTGGGTGAACACCAGTGCCCGCTCCCCTACCGACAGCACCTCCTCCAGCATCTCGCCCAGGCGGGCCAGTTTACCGGACCGGTCCGGCAGCGAGGAGCCATCGCCCAGGAACTGCGCCGGATGGTTGCAGATCTGCTTCAGCCGCAGGAGCATCGACAGCACCAGCCCCCGGCGCTTGATCCCCTCCGCCTCCTCTACCTGGCGCATCGCGTCCTCGACGACCGCCTGGTAGAGCGTCGTCTGCTCCGGCGTGAGCGTGCAGTAGACCTTGTTCTCCAGCTTCTCCGGAAGGTCCTGGATGATCGTCGGGTCCGTCTTGACACGCCGTAGAATGAAGGAGCGGACCAGGTTGCGCAGCCGCGCCGCCGCTTCCGGATCCTGGTACCGCTCGATCGGCCGGGCGAAATGGGTGTGGAACGACTTCTGCGAGCCCAGGTAGCCGGGGTTGAGGAACTGCATGATCGACCACAGCTCCGAGAGCCGGTTCTCGACCGGGGTGCCGGAGAGAGCGACCCGGTAACCAGCCGGGAGGCGGCGGATCGCCTGGGTCTGCTTCGCGGCGGGGTTCTTGATCTTTTGCGCCTCGTCGAGCACGACGCCGCCCCACTCGACCTCCCGCAGCGTCTCCTCGTCCCGGCGGGCCAGCGCGTAGGTGCTGATGACGACGTCGGCCTGCCCGGCCTGGGCGGCGAACGCCTCCCCGCTGGCCCGGTCGCTGCCGTGGTGCACCAGCACCCGCAGCGAAGGGGCGAAACGGGCGATTTCCCGCCCCCAGTTGCCCACGACGGAGGTGGGACAGATGACCAGGACTGGGCCGCCGGCCCCTCCCACCTCCAGGTCGTGCAGGATGAGCGCGATCGTCTGGATCGTCTTCCCCAGGCCCATGTCGTCGGCCAGGCAGGCGCCCAGCCCCCACCGGCGCAGGAAAGACAGCCAGGAGAAGCCGCGCACCTGGTAGGGGCGCAGTTGGCCTGCCAGCCCCTGCGGCTGGCCAAGTTCCACCAGCGGCTCGCTGCCGCTCAGCCGCCGCAACAGGTCGCGCACCCACCCCTGCGCCTCGATGCCAACGACCGGCAGGTCACCGACCTCGTCCTCCTCGGCCAGCCCCATGCGGAGCACCTGGCGCAGCGCCATCTCCTCCTCGGCGGCCCGCTTCTCCCAGAAGCGGATGGCGGCCTCGATCTGCTCCGGCTGGAGTTCGACCCACTCGCCGCGCACCTGCACCAGCGGCAGTTTGAGCGCCGCCAGGTGGGCGAACTCCTCGGGCGTGAGCGTCTGGTCGCCGAGCGCCAGTTGCCAGCGGAAGTGCACCAGCGCGTCCAGGTTCAGGGCGCCACTACCATCGGCGGGTGAGACGGTGGCGCGCACACCCAGCCGCTTGTGGCGCTTCTTCCACCACTGGGGCACCAGGACGCCAAAGCCGCTCCGCTCCAGGAGGGGGGCTACTTCCCGCAGGAAGGTGTACGCCTGCCCGGTGTCCAGTTGGCAGATTTCAGGGCGGGCGGTGCGCAGGGAGGCCTCCAGCGGGGGGAACAACCGGGCCGCCTGCCCCAGCCCGGCCAGAAGCTTCTCCTGCGGGCTGTCGAAGCGGCGGTCCAGGTAGCGCAGCGTGGAGCCCTGCTCCCGCCAGACCAGGCCCGCCGGAACCAGGAGGCTAGGATCGTCGCGCGCCTGGAGGAAGAAACGCAACGCCCAATCGTCCGATAGCATCCCTCCTCCGACGGAGTCTACCCCGAGCGGAGTCGAGGGGCTCAGGACAGGCCCTTCGACTACGGACGTTCCGTCCGCGTCTACCCCGAGCAACGTCGTCTCATCCCCACGCTCTGGCTCCGGCAGCGCGGGTGGCTCCAGGCGGAAGCACAGGCGGAAGGGCTCCTCCGCGCCGGCCAGGAGCTGCTCCAGCCAACGGGCGACCTGAGGCTGGAACTCTTCCAGTTCGGGGGCGGGCGCGTCCACCAGCGGCGCGTCGCCCGCGCGGAACAGCGTGGTCAGCCAGGCCCGCAGGACGGGGTCGTCCCGCTTGGTGACGACGTGGAGCAACGGTGGAGCCCACGACCGGACCGCGGCGTCCACCAATGTACCCAGGAACTCTTTAAGCAGCGCGCGGGATGCGGGTGGCTCACCCTCCTCCCCGGCTTCGCTCCCTTCCGGGGGGAGGAAGACCAGCGCACGGCAGACGGGCGGCATCGCCTCCGCCAACCGCTCCACCCGCCGCAGGTCCTCGGGCCGGTCGAGGACCGGGACCCACAGCGCGCGAAACGCCCCATCCTGGCGGTCGAGCGCGGGGGCGAACTGCTGCTGGGCCAGGAGCTCGAGCACCAGCTTGCCCGCCAGCGACCAGAAGCGCAGGTCAGCGCCCAGCGCGACGCGCGGGGCTACGTCCTCCGGGCGGGGCAGATCGTTCAGGAACGGAAGCGCATCCAGCGGCGCGAGCGCCAGCCCGTCCACCTGCCACAGGCCCAGCGATTCGGGCTCGCGGGGCCCATCGCCCAGCAAGCCCCGGATGAGCTGAGGGCTGGGCAGCGGGCCGTGATCGGTCGCCGGCAGGCGGGCCAGCGCACGGGCCACCTGCGCGGCGCCAGGAACCAGGCCAGGCAAGATGTCAGGCAGCGCGGCGGGCGGGACGTGGAAGGGGTGAATGGAGAATGGAGAATGGAGAATGGAGGATGGAGATTGGAGATTGGAGATTGGCTTTCCCTCGCCCCACACGAAGAGGCAGCCCGGGGAACCGGGCATCCAGGTCGCGTGGAGCACCTGGCGACCTGGCAGGAGCGTGAGAGGCGCGTGCCCCAGTTCGCCCTCGGGCTCCTCCCCCGCCTCAGGCGCTTCCGCCGGCGCTTCCTCGTCCGGTCCGCGCTCCTGCGCCCACACTGCCAGCCGCTCCCGCACCTGCGCCAGCCCGGTGGGGCCCAAGCCGCGCAAGGCCAGGAGCTCAGCGTCGCTGCGCGCGACCAGTTCCTCCGGCGTGGTGATGCCCGCCCGCACCAGCGCGTTTCGGGCGCGGATGGGCAGGTCCAGCGCGTCAATTGGATACGGTCCCTGTTTGCCAGCCATCAAGGCCGTATCATAATGCAGAAGGAAGGAGTTGGCAAGGCTGGCACAGTGAGCTAATAGTTCCTGAACACGGCAGGCAGGTAAACGAATGACCGAAGTGCTTCATCCGAACAGTTCTCGATAGGCCTACCTCACATTTGTGTATCCGGCCCCTGAAAAGCCACCACCTCGATAGGCGTTAGTGACTCCGCAGCACCAACGGCAGGTGGACTTGGCGCTGGCTGATCTCGGCGGCACCCAGGTCAGGTCGGGTGCCAACTGGGGCAGGTCGAGGGTCGCCATCATGCATCATCGGACTGCGTCAAAGGCCTCACCCCCTTCTCAGGCTGCTGGCAGCGTCGCTGCACCACTGAGGACGCTGATTTCGCTGAGGTCAATCGGTCGTTCGCCCGCCGGTCGTCTGTACCGGCGAGGAGAACCATCAGCGAGGCAATCAAACAGGGGTAGGCACCGGCAGGGGGGGCACCTGGGGGGCAACCGACAAGCCCACAGCAAGCACATCGCTCACCGGCGCTGTCATCACCACGCCCATCACTGCTTGCCACAGATCATCGGGCAGGTCGCGCAGCCGATCCAACGAGATCGCCAGTGGCTTATCCTGGTGATAGGCCATCATGCGGGAGAAACTGATGAAAGTCAGGCCAATGGCACGGGGTGGTTCCCCCGTCGTCTTGCCAGTGTCCAGGCGCAACAGGATATTATCGGCCAGCTCAACGCCGGTGACATGCTCGCTGTGTCCGAAGGAAACGTACAACACCTCGGCTTCCCGGTCATAGTTTATCTTTGTCATAGGCATTCCTCAAACCTGATCTCAAAACGCCTGAGCGTAAGCCGTCGTCACAAACTTTTCCGCGTGTACACTGCCGTCTGGCTCAGTGGTCCACCGGAATCGGACGCAGACAACGATGTGGTTGTTGTCATTCGGTAGGTCTGGGAAAGCAGCGTAATACTTGTAGCGAGTGGCCTGTTGACCAGCAGCTAACCTACAGCGGCTCGAACCGCGCCGTAAAGTGGCGCAGGAGCGGCGGCGCGTACGTGTACCGCATACCCCGGATCTGGTCCCGCCCCTCGTACAACCGCTGGCACGCCGCCACCACAGCGTCCAGGTGCGCCTGCGTGTAGACGCGCCGGGGGATCGCCAGCCGCACCAACTCCAGCGCCGGGTAGGCCGTCTCGCCCGTCTCCGGGTCCTCGCGAGCGAACATCACGCTCCCGATCTCGACCCCGCGAATGCCGCCCTCCAGGTACAGCGCGCACGTGAGCGCCTGGCCCGGCAGCTCGGGCTGCGGGACGTGCGGCAGGAACCGCCTGGCGTCCAGGTAGACCGCGTGGCCGCCGGGCGGCTCCAGGATGGGGACACCCTCCTCCACCAACTGGTCGGCCAGGTATTGGGTGTGGGCGATCCGGTAGGCCAGGTACCCCTCTTCGAGTCCCTCCCACAGTCCCCGGGCCACCGCCTCCAGGTCACGCCCGGCCAGCCCGCCGTAGGTGGGGAATCCCTCGCGCAGGATCAGTTCCTGGCACGCGCGCTGGTACAACGCCTCGTCGTTCATCGCCAGGAAGCCGCCGATGTTGACCAGCGCGTCCTTCTTGGCCGACATCGTGCAGCCGTCGGCGTAGGAGAACATCTCGCGCGCAATCTCGAGCACGGGCGTGTCGGCGTAGCCGGGCTCGCGTAACTTGATAAAGTAGGCATTCTCGGCGTAGCGACAGGCGTCGAGGAACAGGGGAATGCCGTACCGGTGGAGCACCTCGCTGGTGGCGCGGATGTTGGCCATCGAGACCGGCTGGCCGCCGCCAGAGTTGTTCGTCACCGTCAACATGCCGACCGGGACGTTCTCCGGCCCCACCTGCTGGATGAACGTTTCCAGTTTCCCGATGTCTATGTCTCCTTTGAAGGGAGCGTGGCTGGTGACGTCGAGCCCTTCCTCGGCCAGGAGGTTGACCGGAGCACCGCCCCGGGCGATGACGTTCGCCTGCGTGGTGTCAAAGTGCATGTTGCTGGGCACCGACTGGCCCGGCTTGACCATGCAGGCAAAGAGCACGTTCTCGGCGGCCCGGCCCTGGTGCGTGGGCACAAAGTGGCGAAAGCCGGTGATGGACTGGATCGCCTCCTCCAGGTTGAAAAAGTTGCGGCAGCCGGCGTAACTCTCGTCGCCGAGCATCATGCCGGCCCACTGGCTGTCCGACATCGCCGCCGTGCCCGAGTCGGTCAGCAGGTCGATGTATATGTCCTCGGCCCGCACGGCGAAGAGGTTGTAGCCCGCCCGCCGCAGGATCTCCTCCCGCTCGGCACGCGTGGTCTGGCGGATCGGCTCGACGACCTTGATCCTGAACGGTTCAACGGGAAACTTGGCCATGGTGCACTCCTTGTGTAGTTTCACAGCGCGACCTCATTTTAGCAAATCCGCCGTCACAAATCAACGCCGTTCGTCAGCAATCCCCCGTGCTTTCTATCACAATCCGCACGTCGACCGCCCAGGCTCCCTCCCCGGCTGGGCCCACGATCAGCGGGTTCAGGTCCACCTCCACCACGAGGGGCAGGTCGGCCATCAACTGCCCCACCCCGACGAGCGCATCGACCACGCCGTCCAGGTCCCCGGGCGGCTGGCCGCGCACGCCCGCCAGCAACCGCCCCGCCGCCGTCTCAGCCACCATCTCCCGCGCCTCCGCCGCGCTCAGCGGCGCCAGCCGGAAGGCCACATCCCGCAGCACCTCCACGTACACCCCGCCCAGCCCGAACATCACCAGCGGGCCGAACTGCGCGTCCCGCTGCGCCCCGACGATGGCCTCCAGCCCGCTCGACGCCATCTGCTGGACAAAGCCCCGCTCCCCCGGGCCGATCATCCGCGCGAACGCCGCCCGCACGGCAGCCGCGTCAACCAGGCCCAGCGCCACGCCGCCCGCGTCGCTCTTGTGCACCACCCCCGGCGCGACCCGCTTGAGCGCCACCGGGTAGCCCAACCGCTCCGCCAGCGCCGCCGCCTCATCGGCGTGCGACGCCAGCCCGGACGGGGGCACCGACAGGCCGTAGGCAGACATCACCTCCGCCCCTGCCTGTGGGTCCAGGACGTGCTGCCCGCCGGCAGCGGCCGCCTGTACCAGTTTCAGCGCCCGCACCCGGTCTCCCACCACCGGCCCTGGCTCGAACGGCGGCCGCGCCCGCACCTGCCCGTACCGCCACAGCGCCCCCAGGCCCAGCGCGGCCCGGGCCGGGGTCAGGTAGTGCGGGACGCCGTTGGCGTGGAGCACGCGGGCGGCGTCGCGGATGCCGCCCCCGCCCGAGATGCAGCAGACCACCGGCTTCTCGACCCCGTCGGCGGAGGTGAAAGCCCTGCCGACCGCCTCCGCGACGTCGTGCGGGGGCGTGAGCGCCTGGGGGACGTAGACGACCATCACCCCATCCACCTCGGGGGCCGCCAGCAGCACCTCCAGCGCCGCCGTGAACTGCTCCGGCCGCGGGCCGCCGAGCATGTCGACCGGGTTGCCGGTCATCGTGCCTGGCGGGCAAGTTTCTCGCAGCCGCGCCTGCGTCTCAACCGACAGGTCGGTCAACTGCAGCCCCTGGCGATCGAGCGCGTCCGCCCCCACCGCCGACGGCCCACCGGCGTTGGTCAGGATCGCCATCCGCGGCCCTGAGGGAGGCTCCCGGTAGGCCAGCGCGATCGCCGCGTCCACCAGTTCCTCCAGGTCCTCCACCGGGATCGCCCCGGCCCGGCGGCAGGCGGCCTGGAAGGCCCGGTCCTCCCCCGCCAGCGCGCCCGTGTGCGAGGCCACCGCCCGGGTCCCGCTGGGCGTGCGCCCGGCTTTGAGCACGACCAACGGCTTGCACAATGTCAGACGGGCCGCCGCCTCGACGAAGCGGCGCCCGTCGGGCAACCCCTCGATGTAGGCAGCCACGACCCGCGTGTGCGGATCAACTGCCAGCGAGTCCAGCGCGTCCGCCACGTCCACGTCCACCTGGTTGCCCAGGCTGAGGATCCGGGAAAAGCCCACGCCGACCGCGCTGGCCCAGTCCATCGTGCCGCCGCAGACCGCGCCAGAGTGGGAGACGAAGCCGATGACCCCCTGGTCCGGCATCGTGCGGATGAAGGTCGTATCGATGGGGGCGTAGGTGTCGACGACGCCGACGCAGTTGGGGCCGATGAAGCGCATCCCGTAGCGGCGGGCGACCTCCCGCAGTTGCGCCTCCCGCTCCCGCCCGCCAGCCCCCAGCTCGCCAAAGCCCGACGCGATGAGGACGGCGGCGCGGATGCCGCGCTGGCCGCAGGCCTCCAGCGCCTCCGCCGTCCGCTCCGCCGAAAGGACGATCACCGCCAGGTCGACCGGGTCGGGCAGCTCCGCCACCGACCGGTAGACCCGCAGCCCCTGCATCTCGCCGCCCCGGGGGTTGACCGGGTAGACGGGGCCACGGTAGCCGTGCGTGGCCAGGTTGCGCAGCACGCCGTAGCTCAGCTTGGTGGGATTGCTGCTGGCGCCGACGACCGCGACGCCGCGAGGTTCGAAAAAGGTGTGCAATGGGTCGGTCAACATTGGCCTCCTCGAGAACTGTGGTATAGTAGTATAATACCCCCAAAAGCACATTTTTGTCCAATCCAGGAGCACCAATGACCAAACCCCGCATCCTCGTGACCGGTGGCAGTGGCTACCTGGGGGAGTGGGTCGTCAGGCTCGCTCGCTCCCACTGGGACGTGACCGCGACCTACCTGGACCACCCCGTCGACCGGGAGGAGGGCGAGCCCGGCGCGGCCTGGCACCGGCTGGACGTGCGGGACGGGGCGGCGGTCGGCGACCTCGTCCGCCAGGTACGGCCGGCCGTCATCGTGCACACGGCGGCGCTGAACCCGGGCCAGGGCACCGACTTTGAAGCGACGAACGTCGCCGGCACCCGTCACGTCGCGCGCGCCGCCGCGGCCTGCGACGCGCGCCTGGTCCACATCTCCACCGACGTCGTCTTCGACGGCACGTGGGGCAACTATGTCGAGGAGGACCCGCCCGCGCCCATCACCCCCTACGGGCGCAGCAAGGCGCTGGCCGAGGCGGAGGTGCGGGCCTCGGGAGCCGAGGCGGTGATCGTCCGCACGTCGCTCATCTACGGCTGGCGGCCGCGCCTGAGCCGGAGTGTGCGTTGGATCGTTCAAGGTCTTCAAGCCAGAGAGCCGGTGCGCCTCTTCACCGACGAACTGCGCTGTCCCATCTGGGTCGAGAGCTTGGCGGCGGCGGTCGTCGAGCTGGCCGGGATGGGAACCACGGGCGTGCTGCACGTGGCTGGCGCGCAGGCCCTCTCGCGCTACGAGTTCGGCGTGCGGCTGGCCCGCTTCCACGGCCTCGACCCCGGCCCGCTCATCCCCGCCCGCAGCCGCGAGAGCGGCCTCCATCGCCCGCTGGATTGCACGCTCGACTGCTCCCGCGCCCGCGCGCTCCTGCGCACGCCGCTGCCGGGCGTGGACGAGGTACTGGACCACCTGGCGACGGACGAAGGACGGGATGGGTCGAATCTATCAATTGCTTGCGATTAGTGCGGCTTCTTGTGGTTTATTTGCGTTTACCATTGACAACCACTGCCAGATATGATACAATACCCGCACCTGCAAGCTCACCACGCAATTCAGCACCCTAATCCCGGGAGGCGGCGGATGGCCAGCGGGCTGTTTCAACAAGAGCGCAGGGAACAGATCATAGCCCGGCTCGCGCAGAGGGGACGCGTATCCGTCGCCGACCTGAGCGAGCAGTTTGGCGTGTCACAAGCCACCATCCGCGCCGATCTGGACGCCCTTGCTGCCGAGCACCTGTTGACCCGAACCCATGGGGGCGCTCTGGCCCTCGATCAGGATCGCCTCGAACTCTCCTTCGACTTCCGCCGCCGCCTGCACGCCACGCAGAAGAGCGCTATCGGCGCCGCCGCCGCTGCCCTGGTCGAAGATGGTGAAGCCATCATCCTGGATGCCAGCACGACAGCGCTGGCGATAGCTGCTCAAATCAAGGAACACCGCGAACTCACCGTCCTCACCAATGGCATCTTTATCGCGTTGGAATTGCTTCACGTGCCAGGCATCGCCATTTTGATGCCTGGTGGTTTCCTGCGGCGCGACTCTGTTTCCATGGTTGGCGACGAGGGCCACGACTTCATCGAAAAGTTCAACTTTCAGAAAGGTTTCTTCGGCGCCAAGGGATTGACGCTTGAAGAAGGGCTGACCGACGTGAATAGCGCCGAGGTGGCCGTCAAGCGGGACCTGGTCGCGCGTGCCAGGCAGGTCATCGCCATCGTGGATAGCAGCAAGTGGGGACGAGTTGGGTTCGCTTCCTTCGCCTCGATTGACCAGGTAGACTGCATTATCACCGACGAGGGCGGGCCGCCCGACATGATCACTGCGCTCCGCGAAGCCGGCGTGGACGTGGTCATTGCCTGAAAAGTCTTCCACCTTGATTGGCCGACCGGCGACATCTTTCGCAGGAGTCGCTACATGAATAGCAGGGCCCAACCAGGACCCATCCTCGAGTTGACCGACATTCACAAGGCATTCGGCGGCGTTCAGGCGCTGGCTGGTGCCAACTTTGAGCTGTGCCCCGGCGAGATTCACGCCCTGGTCGGCGAGAATGGAGCGGGCAAATCTACCCTGGTGAAGGTGATCACCGGTGTGCACCAGCCAGATGCAGGCGAGATCCTGTTTCGCGGCGAACCGGTGACCGTCGCCAATCCACTGGTCGCCCAGCGGCTCGGCGTCGCGGCCATCTACCAGGAAGCAATGCTGTTTCCAGATCTTGACATCGCCGAGAACATGTTCATGGGGCACCACCCGGTACGTCCCTTCACCCGGCGCGTCGCCTGGCGGCAGATGTATGAACAGGCGGCCCAGCCGTTACGCGCTCTGGGCGTGGAACTGGACCCTCGCACCCGCGTGAGAGGGCTGGCAGTTGCCCAGTTGCAGATGGTGGAGATCGCCAAGGCGCTCTCGTTCAACGCCCGGGTGCTGATCATGGACGAGCCGACCTCGGCGCTGACTCTGAACGAAGTGGCGGACCTCTTTCGTATTGCCAGACAGTTGCGCGATGCCGGCACGGCCATTGTCTTTATCTCTCACAGGTTAGACGAGGTATTCGAGTTGGCCGACCGGGTAACGGTACTGCGCGATGGCCACTACGTCGGCACCCGCGACGTGGGTGACGTAACTCACGACGAGTTGATTCGTATGATGGTTGGTCGTACCCTGGAGGACCTGTTCCCCAAGATGGACGTGGAGCGGGGCGAGCCGGTGCTGCGTGTGGAGGGCCTGACAAAGGAAGGGATGTTCGAAGATGTCTCTTTTGAACTCCACCAGGGCGAGATTCTCGGCCTGGCCGGGCTGATGGGCGCCGGACGCACTGGCGTAGCCCAGGCCATCTTTGGCGTGGCGCCGGCCGACAGCGGGACGATATGGGTGCACGGCCAGCATGCACGCATTCGCCGCTCAAGAGACGCCTTGGCCCTGGGTATCGCCTACGTGCCAGAAGACCGGCAACGACACGGCCTGTTATTGCCCATGAACATCACCCACAATGTGACCCTGCCCATTCTGCAGGAATTTGCCAACGTGGGCTGGCTCGACCAGGAGGCCGAGGTACAGAAGGCGCAAGAGTATGCCAGCCGCTTGGACGTGCGGGCCGCAGGACTGTGGCAGTGTGCGCGTGAACTGTCCGGTGGCAATCAACAGAAAGTGGTGTTGGCCAAGTGGCTGGCCGCCAGCCCGCGCATCCTGATCCTCGACGAGCCGACGCGGGGGATTGACGTGGGGACCAAGGCGGCCGTCCACGAACTGATGAGCGTCCTGGCCTCCCAGGGGATGGCCATCCTGATGATCTCCTCAGAGCTGCCCGAGATTCTGGGGATGAGCGATCGCGTCCTGGTCATGTGCGAAGGCCGGTTGACCGGGCACTTTGGCCGGGCCGAGGCCACGCAGGAGAGCATCATGGCCGCCGCGACGACCCCATCCTTGGCCGCGTCGCCAGCCCAGAGTGCGCCCAGTCCAATGCAGGAGGCGAGATGAAAGGCACTGGTGGGAAAACAAAGCGCCACAGCCTGCTCCTGGCGATCGCAGGAGTCCGTGAGACAGGGATTTCCATTTTCATCCTCCTGCTCGTCGTCGCGGTGAGCCTGCGCAGCCCCTATTTTCTTACCGTGGACAACTTTACAGATATCCTGATGGATATCGCCATCCTTTCTATCGTCGCCATCGGCGAGGCGATGGTGATCCTTACTCGCGGTATTGACCTGTCAGCGGCATCAACCATTGCTCTATCGGGTATGACTGTGGGCATGACGATCAGCAGCCACCAGGGAATCCCGCCAGCGGTGGCCTTGCTCATGGGTATCGGCATGGGCGCGGTCCTGGGCAGCTTAAACGGGCTGATGGTTACCAAAGGGCGCATTCCCCCCATCATCGCCACCCTCGGCACGTTGAGCATCTATCGCGGGTTGGTGTTCCTCATCTCCGGGGGAGCCTGGGTGGACGCGCACGAGTTGCCCAGGAGCTTTGTGTACTTGTCAAAGAACTTTGTGCTGGGCATCCCCATTCTGGTGCTCATTGCCGTCATCGTAGCGATCATCTCTTACTACTTTCTCAATCACGCCCGGACCGGGCGAGAGATCTATGCTGTGGGAAGCAACCCTGAGGCAGCTCAAGTCGTCGGCATTCACGTCAACCGCATCCTGTTCCTGGTATACTTGCTGTCTGGGATTTTGTCCGGTATGGCGGGGGTGCTGTGGGTGTCGCGCTATGCCTCGGCTCAAAGTGATACAGCCGTGGGTTTCGAACTCCAGGCAGTGGCAGCAGCAGTAGTCGGTGGCGTGAACATCTTTGGCGGCTCTGGGACGATCCCAGGGGTCTTGCTGGGGTCTCTTTTGCTCGGCATCGTCGTCAACGCCCTCAACCTGGTGCGCATATCGCCGTTCTGGAAGCTGGCCGTGCAGGGCCTGATCATCCTTTTGGCCGTGGTTTCCGACGCCGTGGTATCCCGTCGGCTACAACGAGCCCAGTCTGCGGGGAGGGTATCGTGACTTTCAAAACGCGAACGTCGCCCCGGCGGTTCAGACCAACGCCCACGCTCCTGCGCTGGGAGTGGTTGCTGATCGTGCTGCTCATCGTCGCCTGCGCCATCAATGCCTCCCTCTCTCCCTACTTTCTCAACGTCCGCAACCTGTTTGATATGGTTTTTCACTTTATGGAAAAGGGGCTCATCGCCCTGCCCATGGCTCTCGTCATCATCAGCGCCAACATTGACCTTTCGGTGGCCTCCAACCTGGCCATGAGTTCCATCGTCATGGCTGCCAGCTACCAGGCCGGGTTGAACATCTGGCTGGCGGTGCTCCTGGGTCTGGCCGTCGGCACGCTGGGAGGGCTGATCAACGGCCTGCTCATCGCCAGGGTGCGGCTGCCTTCGTTGGTGGTGACGCTGGGCAGCTACGCGCTCTATCGCGGTGTGGCCTTTGTGATCCTGGGGGACCTGGTGGTGACAGGCTTTCCCCCTCTGTTCACCTATCTCGGTCAGGGCTACGTGGCCCACACCCCTGTTCCCGTGCCGCTGGTCATCTTTGCGGTGCTGGCTACGTTGTTCGGCCTGCTGCTGCATCGGACGGTCTTTGGGCGCTATGTCTACGCCATAGGCAATAACGAGGAGGCATGCCGCTATTCCGGCGTGTTTGTCGACCGCATCAAGATCATCATTTTCGCCCTCTCCGGGCTGATGTCTGCGCTGGCTGCGGTTGTCCTGACCGCTCGCTTCGGCAGCGCCCGCCCCAACATTGCCCTGGGTTTCGAACTGGACGCCATCACGGCTGTCGTGTTGGGAGGCGTGGACATCAATGGTGGGCAGGGAAGCATGCCCGGCGTAGTGCTGGCACTCTTCCTCATGGGCGTGGTTCGTTACGGGATGAGCCTGAAGAATGTGCCCGGCCAGGTTCAGAATACTCTGATCGGCATCCTCTTGATCGTGGCGATCCTGCTGCCACAGTTCCTGCGTCGTCTCGCGCCACGTTCGAGGGCGTAGCATGGATGGGAAGGAGGTGATGTGCAGGCACAAATGAGCTTTGAGGCCGGCTGCCTGGCAGCCACGAATGAGCTTTGAGGCAGGCTGCCTGGCAGCCTCGCCGCAGGGAGGGAGCACATCCGGGTGCTCCCCGGAGTAGGGAGGCCTTACCGGCCCGGGAGCCATAAGGACCCAGTAGATTTCTTCTAGGAGGGAAAGACCGTGAAAACCAAACTGTTTGTCCTGCTGATAATCGTGGTTCTGCTTCTCAGCGCCTGCGCACCGTCGCCCGCGGCCGAACCAGAAGAACCTGCCAAGGAGGGCTATACGATCGCCATGGTGGTCAAGAACCTGGGCAACCCCTTCTTCGAGGCAGCAGAGAAAGGCGGCAAGGAAGCGGCCGCGGAACTGGGCGACGAGTTCATCTTCCAGGGCCCGTCCACGCCGACTGCCGAGGGGCAGATCGAGATCATTGACGCCCTCATCGCCCAGAAGGTGGATGTGATCGCCATCACCGCCAACGATCCCGACGCGCTGGTGCCCGTGTGTCAGAAGGCCATGGACGCGGGGATCAAGGTCGTGACCTGGGACTCGGCTGTGTCCTCAGGGGGTCGCGACGTCTTCGTCAACCAGGCTGACATGGAAGCCATCGGCCGCATCCAGGTGCAGATTCTGGCAGAGATGATCGACTACACGGGCGAGATCGCCGTCCTCAGCGCGGCCTCGACCATGGCCAACCAGAACACGTGGATCGAGTGGATGAAGGAGGAACTGAAGGACCCCAAGTATGAGAAAATGGAGCTCGTGACCGTCGTCTACGGCGACGACCTGCGCGAGAAGAGCTACACCGAGGCCCAGGGTCTTTTCAAGTCCTACCCCAACCTCAAGGGCATCATCTCGCCAACGACCGTGGGCATCGCGGCCGCCGGCCGGGCGCTCACGGACGCCGGGCTATGTGGACAGATCGCCCTGACCGGCCTGGGCCTGCCCAGCGAGATGGCTGAATACATCGAAAGCGGTTGCTGCGAGGGAATGGCCCTCTGGAATCCCATTGACCTGGGCTACATGGCCACCCACGTCTCGCACCTGATGGCCAGTGGTGAGATCACGGGCAAGCCGGGCGAGACGCTCACGGTGGGTAAACTGGGCGAGCGCACCATCGCCGATGATGGAGCAGGTGGCGGCATGGTTATGCTGGGACCTCCCTTTGTCTTTAACCCCGACAACATTGCCGATTGGAAGGACGTGTACTAGAGACGTGTACTAGGCCCCACCCGGCCAGGACTCGGGGGGAGGAGTGGTACCTCCTCCCCCCCCAGTTTTGGGCCTGCTTTCAGGAGAGACAGTGAACAGACAACCCACAGACAAACAGATTCAGACCGCCTACGCGGCGGCGAAAGAGCGATACGCCATGCTCGGCGTGGACACGGACGCGGCGCTGGACACCCTATCGGGGATCTCTATCAGCCTGCACTGCTGGCAGGGGGACGACGTGGGCGGCTTCGAGAGCCCCGACGCCGAGCTTGGCGGTGGCCTGGCCGCGACGGGCAACTATCCCGGCAAGGCCCGCAACGCCAACGAGCTGCGTGGCGACCTGGACAAGGCCTATAGCCTGATCCCCGGCACCCATCGCCTGAACCTGCACGCGATCTATGCCGAAACCGGCGGCAGGAAAGTCGAGCGCAACGCGTTGCTGCCCGAGCATTTCGCCGCGTGGGTCGACTGGGCCAGGGAGAACGGCCACGGGATCGACTTTAACCCCACCTGCTTCTCGCATCCCCTGGCTGCGAGCGGCTTTACCCTGGCCAGTTGCGACGAGGGCATCCGCAACTTCTGGATCGAGCACTGCATCGCCTGCCGCAAGATCGGCGCATACATCGGACGCGAACTCGGCTCGCCGTGCGTGACCAACGTCTGGATCCCCGACGGCTTCAAGGACACCCCCGTGGACCGCAGGACGCCACGGCTTCTGCTCAAGGAATCCCTGGACGCCATCCTCGCCGAAAAGCTCGACCCCAGATGCAACCTCGATTCCGTCGAGAGCAAGCTCTTTGGCCTCGGTTCGGAGAGCTATGTAGCCGGGTCGCACGAGTTCTATCTGGGCTACGCGCTGGCCAACCAGATACTCCTGTGCCTCGATAGCGGCCACTTTCACCCCACGGAGACGATCTCGGACAAGATCTCGGCGGTCCTGGCTTTCCTGGACGAGATCCTGCTGCACGTCAGCCGGGGCGTGCGCTGGGACAGCGACCACGTGGTCATCCTTTCGGACGACCTGCAGGCCATCGCGCAAGAAGTCGTGCGAGGCGGGTTCCTGGAGCGGGTGCACATCGGCCTGGACTATTTCGACGCCAGCATCAACCGCGTGGCGGCGTGGGTCATCGGCACCCGCAACGCGCTGCGCGCGCTGCTGATGGCCTTGCTGGAGCCGATTGGCCCCCTGCGTGAACTGGAGGTCGCAGGCGACTATACGGCGCGCCTGGCGCTGCTCGAAGGACTCAAGGGGTTGCCCTCTGGCGCGGTGTGGGACTGTTTCTGCCTGCAGCAGGGTGTCCCTGTGGGAGCGGGTTTCATGGATGAAATTCAAGCGTACGAAAAGCAAGAGCTCTTGAAGCGGGCCTGACGTGGCTGCGGAGAACACCTATGTCAAACGATACCCTGACGCAGTTGGTCGCCATGTCGAGAAATCTGGGAGACCCCAACCAGGACTATGTGATTCTGGGGGAGGGCAACACCTCCGCCCGCGCCGACGCCGACACCTTTCAATATGAAGGGAAGCGAAGCGGCTCCTTCTGGGTCAAGGCCAGCGGCGTGGAATTGCGCACTGCCGGGGCTGGCGACTTTGTGCAGGTCCGGTTCGACCGGGTGATGGCCCTGTTGAAGGAGGGTGACCTGGTTGACGCCGAGGTCGCGATGCGGCTGGAGGCCGCCAAGGTGGATGCATCCGCGACGGCCCGACCCTCGGTGGAGACGGTGCTGCACGCTCTGGCCCTGCAACTGGAGGGGGTCAACTTTATCGGACACACGCACCCCACCGCCGTCAACGCGCTTCTCTGCTCGCAGAAGGCCGAGGAAGTGGCCTCCGGGCGGCTTTTCCCCGATCACATCGTCTATTGCGGCCCGGCTTCGGTCTACGTCCCCTACACCGACCCCGGCCTGCCGCTGGCCCGCAAGGTGCGTGATCTGATTGCCCGGTACATCGACGAGAACCACGAGGTTCCCAAAACGATCCTGATGCAGAACCACGGCCTGATCGCCCTGGGCCGCACGGCCCGCCAGGTGGAGAACATCACAGCTATGGCAGTGAAGGCAGCAGGCATCTTGCAGGGCGCCTATGCCTTCGGCGGGCCGCACTTTCTGAGTCCGCAAAACGTACAGCGCATCCACACCCGCCCGGATGAGGAATACCGCCGCAAGGAGGCGGAACGCCCCTGAACAGACCCCCGATCTCATTCCCCCAACCACTCCAACCCACCACCATGGCCACGCAGAAACTCTATCCCCTGGCACTCGGCAATGGGTCAAAGCTACCGGCGTATTTGTTCACGCGGTGGTATTCTCGTCCACGCATGTTTCGTGGTCCGCTCTGACCGTACTAGTATCACCTAACAGAAGCAAGGAGGATAAACATGGATGTTCTGCTGGAAGGCGAGGGAGAGCTGCTCGGTTGGCACGATCCCGATGAGAACCGAAAATGGATTCTCGAGAACAAATCGAGGGAACTATGCGACAAGCGGATGAGCGTGAAGGAGGCGGTGGCCAAGTTCGTCCACGATGGTGACTACATCGCCTTCGGCGGCTTTGGGCACATCAGGGTCGCCATGGCCCTGGTCTATGAGATCGTCCGCCAGGGGAAGCGCAACCTGGCCATGGCCGGCAAGACGGCCGTCCACGACGTGGACGTCCTCATCGGCGGCGGCTGCGTGAACCGGATCGAGGTGGCTTATGCCTTCGGCCACGAGCTGAGAGGCCTTTCCCCGGCAGGGAGAAGGGCAGTGGAGACAGGCCAGTGCAAGGTGGTCGCCGAGATATCAAACGCCGGCTATCAGTGGCGCTTCCTGGCCGGCATGATGGGCGTGCCTTTCGTATCATCCCGCAATATGCTGGGTACCGACACCCTGAAGAAGAGCGCCTGCAAGGTGGTGAAGGACCCCTGGAGCGGGAAGCCTGTCTGCCTGATCCCCGCCGCCTACCCCGACGTGGCCATGTTCCACGTCCCCCGCTGCGACATGTACGGCAATGCCCAGATCGATGGCATCCTGGTGGAGGACTTTGAGCTTGCCAGGGCCGCGCGGCGGGTGATCATCACCACCGAGGAGATCGTTGACAACGAGGTCATCAGGGCCGAGCCCTACCGCACCTCGATCCCCTTCTTTGTGGCTGACGCCGTCTGCGAGGTTCCCTACGGCGCTCACCCGACGGAGATGCCCTATCTCTACTTCTTTGACGAAGAGCACATCGGCGAGTGGCTCCAACTTTCGAGGACGCCGGAGGGCACGAAGGAGTACTTTGACAAGTACGTCTTCGGCGTGAAGGACTTTGAGGAATACCTGGAACTCGTCGGGGGCATCCGCAAGTTCAACTACCTGAAGAGGGTGGAGCAATTCCGGGAGCCCATGAAGGCTCCGTGGCTGAAGAAATAGGGGTCCATGAAGGAGTAAAACAATGGCCAACCAAGTGACACAGTACAACCCCAGGGAACTTGAAGCCTGCGTGGCTTCCAAGATGCTGGAGGACAAGAAATCCGTCTTCGTCGGCACGGGCCTGCCGATGATCGCCTCCATGCTGGCCGGCAGGACCCACGCCCCCGGCCTCCTCATCATCTTCGAGGCCGGCGGAATGGGCCCTCAGTCTCCCGTTCTCCCCATTTCTGTGGGGGATTCCCGCACCTTTTACAGGGCAGTTGCCGCCTCGAGCATGCACGACGCCATGTCCCTGACCCAGGCCGGCTACCTTGATTATGGCTTCCTTGGCGCAGCCCAGATAGACAGGTACGGCAACATCAACACCACGATCATCGGCGACTGGGAGAAACCCAAGGTGCGCTTCCCTGGAAGCGGAGGGGCCAACGACGTGGGCTCCCTCTGCCAGCGCACGATCATCATCATGGGCCAGGACAAGAGGCGCTTTGTGGAAAAGGTGGACTTTATCACCACGCCCGGGTACCTGGATGGCCCTGGCGCCAGGGAGAGGGCGGGCCTTCCCGAGGGGAGCGGGCCATACCGGGTGATCACCCAGCTTGGAGTCTACGGCTTCGATGAAGAGACGAAGATGATGAAACTCCTGGCCGTCCACCCTGGGGTCACCATAGACGAGGTCAGGGAGAACAGCGCCTTTGAAATCATCATCCCCGACGAGGTAGAGACGACCGATCCCCCGACGGAGGAGGAGCTCCGCCTCCTGCACGAGATCGACCCCACCGGGATGTCTATTGGAAAGTGAAGGCGTACGGCCGCTGGCGAGGGTGGGCTACCAGACGACACTACAACGGATTTAGAAAGGAACGGATTGCGGCCCGATCCGAAACCTTCCCGAAAGCTTGCACGAGCGCCCTGACAGGCATTTCGGCGCTTCTCGACAGCATCTCCAGCATTGCCGATCTACAAGTAAGCTTTCGGGAAGGTTTGCCCCCTCACTTGTAGGACAGGATAAATTGTGCTAAACTGACCCCACTTCCGCCCCCCTGGCGTCCGCCGGCGGGGCCTCCGATGCTATTGCACTGTCAACATCTCAGGAGAATGAGCATGCGAAAGATCATCGTGCTGTGTGTACTCATTGGCATCGCGCTGCTATCCCTCAGCAGGGCGACCAGCGCGCAAACGGTAACACCTCCCTCCCCGACCCCCCTCGTCGTCACCGCCACGCCCATGCCCCAGGTCATCGTCGTGACGGCCACCCCCAGCGGACCTGAAACGCCCAAGACGTTCTGGAACGAGAACAGCACAGCCATCGTGGTCGCACTGATCGCGCTGGTCTCTGGCGTCATCCTGTCCCCGCTACTCAGACCCCTATTTGAAGGGCTTGGCAAAGCCCTGGCCGAGGGGCTGGGTAGACTTGGCACCGGCTGGGGCTTCAAGAAACGCTACCTGACGCACCTCATCGAGGAGTACCGGGGGCTCAACATCCGCGGCCGGAAAACCAGGGCCCCGGTCGCCGTGGAACTGGAGCGGGTGTACGTTTCGCTCCGCGCCCAGGTGCCGGACACCGTCCTGGGCCAGCAGGAGCCACCGTCCCTGAGCATCGGGCAGGCCCTGGTAGGACACGAGCGGCTGGCCATCCTGGGCGGCCCTGGCACCGGCAAGACGACGCTGCTGGCCTACCTCACCTTGACCTACGCCCGGGGTCAGGCCAGCGAGCGCCTGGGGCTCGAGGAGAAGCGGCTGCCCGTCCTCGTGCCCCTGCGGCAGTTGAAACAGGTGTTGGACGGCGACGACGGCCAGAACGATGCACCGGACGTCGAGAAGCTCCAGTTGGCGTTGAAACGGGTCCTGGATGGCGATGACGGCAGGGATGGTATAAACACGCTGCCGGCCTACCTGACGAAGTGGTATACCAAGCTGGGGATGCGCCCGCGAGAAAACTTCTTTGAGCACGCGCTGCGGGACGGGCGCTGCCTGGTGTTGCTGGATGGACTCGACGAGGTGGCGGATGCGGCCGAGCGGCGGCGCATGTCCGAGTGGGTGGACGGCCTGGTGGCGCTCTACCCCAACAACCGGTACGTCGTCACCTCCCGGCCACCCGGCTACGACAGCGCGCCGCTGTCGAACGGCTTTACCGTGCTGCGCATCCGCGACTTTTCCGCCGAAGAGATCCGGCAGTTCGCGGCCAACTGGTGCCTGGCGGTGGAGCTGGCCGCCCAGGGCGAGGACAATCCCACCGTCCGGCGGCGGGTGCGGGAGGCCGCCGGGGATCTGGTCGCGGCGATCGAGGCCAACGCCGACATCCGCAAGCTGGCCGTCAACCCGCTGCTCCTGTCCATCATCGCGCTGGTCCATCGCTACCGGGCCACGCTGCCCAAGCGGCGGGTGGACCTGTACGCCGAGTGCGTGGACGTGCTGCTGGGGCACTGGGACGAGGCCAAGGGGCTGGTGGGTCGTCTGTCGCCGGGCCAAACGCGGGCCGTGCTGCAACCGCTGGCCCTGAGGATGCACCAGGGGAACCAACGCGACGTATCCCGTCACCAGTTGGAGGCGCGCATCGGGGAGTTGCTGCCGGCGGTGGGCGGGGAAGAAGCCGACGCGGCCAGCTTCCTGGACGAGGTGCGCGAGCGCAGCGGGCTGCTGGTCGAGGTCGGATTGGACACCTACGCTTTCTCGCACCTGACCTTCCAGGAGTACCTGTGCGCGCGCGAGATCGTGGATAACGAAGAAGTCCGGTCACTGCTGCTGGAGAGGGCAGGCGACGAGTGGTGGCAGGAGGTGACGTTGCTCTATGTGGGGATGGCCGAGGCGACGCCCTTCATCGACGCGCTGCTGGCGGGCGAGGACGACGAGGCCGGCACCCAGTTGCTGCTGGCCGGGCGGTGCGTGGCCGAGGCGGTGCAGGTGAGGGAGGCCACGCGCGAGCAGGTGTTGCGCCTGCTGGAAGGGGCCTTTGCCACCTGCACGGGGAAACGGTTCATGGAGACGGGCCAGGTGCTGGCCGACGTCGCCGGGGAGGACAGCGTGGACTTTTTCCTGTGCCTGGCCCACGACGATCCCGCCCGGCGGGGGGCGGCGCTGTGGTCGCTGGGGCAGATGGGTTGCCAGCCAAACGAGGCACTGCGGGAGCGGGTGTTGGAGCGGATACGAGCTCACCTTGAGGAAGGAGCGCTACGCCAGGAGGCAGGCCTGGCGCTGGTCTGTGCGCAGGATGTCGGAGTAGATGACCAAGTACTGCTGGATGGGTTACAAAGGGAACGCAGCGATGTCTTACTAGCAGCACTGGCTCAGGCATTGGACGGAAGAATGATCGAGATTCCAGCCGGAGAGTTCCTGATGGGCAGCGAAAAGCGGAGGGTGCCCGTAGATGCCTTTCAGATTGACAGATACCCGGTGACCAATGCCCAGTACAAACGATTCCTGGACGCCAAACCAGAGCATCCGGTTCCTTTCGTTGACAGTGATTGGGCCAGGCCATACAATTGGGACAGGCCAGCGCGCACCTTCCCACCGGACAAGGCCGGCCACCCGGTGGTGCTGGTGAGCTGGCACGACGCCGTGGCCTACGCCGGGTGGGCGGGCAAGCGGCTGCCCACCGAGGAGGAGTGGGAGAAGGCGGCGCGCAGCACGGATGGGCGCGAGTACCCCTGGGGCGATCAACAGCCGACGCCTGATCTGTGCAACTTTGGCGGAAACGTGGACGGTACCACGTCCATAGGCCAGTATTCGCCCCAGGGCGACAGCCCCTACGGCTGCGTGGACATGGCCGGCAACGCCTGGGAGTGGACAGCGAGCGATTATGGCAAGAACTCCAAGGTGCTGCGCGGGGGTGCCTGGGGCGGCCTTTGGGGCCTCGTCCGCGCCGCCGACCGCCTTCGCTTCGCCCCTGGCGTTCGCGGCAGCCTTGTGGGGTTCCGGTGTGTGGGGTTGCCAGGAGGGTGAGTCTCTGAGCTTCTGGGTCCTGGGCTTCTGGAGCCGTCTTCTTTCGCGCCGCCTGCAGAGGCAAGCGCGACCGGGTAGCGGTGGCCACTTTCGAGTTCGACCCGGAGCACAATTGGCTGAGGCTGGAAACGCCCACCCAAAGATGAATCGGCCCTGCCCCGTGTGGTGGGAAACCTTCCCGAAAGCTTGCGAAAGGATCAGTAATGGCAGAGATGCTGCCGAGAAGTGCCGACATGTCTGTCAGGTCACTCGTGTAAGCTTTCGGGAAGGTGGCTCGCCCCAAAAGTGAAATACGCCCAACCTGAACAGAAACCTTGACCCCTGGTCGAAATAGAGTAGAATGCGATGGATTCAGCAAGATAACCGATGAGATCTGAGGAGAAGCAATCGGAACACAAGGTTGCACAGCAGCAATTCCCGTTATGGAGTTCGTAGTAACGACTTCAGTCGTTCTTTCTGCGTAACCAGCGACTGAAGTCGCCACTACAAAGCTATACCACGTGACGATAATGCTAAAACGGGAATTGCTGGTTGCATAGAGAGACAAGCGGCATGGAGAGCGAGATGGTCGAGGGCGTTCAGTTCATAGTAGATGACGCCGGGAAAAAAACGGCCGTCATCATAAGTCTGGAAAAGTGGGGGGAACTCTGGGAAGATATCTACGACATTCTCGTTTCGGAATCGCGCCGAGACGAACCCGCCGTGCCTTGGGATAGCCACGATGCGGCGGACTTTCCCGTGGAGTTCGACGTGGACGTTCAGACACGGCGGCACTATGTCGCGATGGATCCTGATCTCCTGAAGCGGCTGCGCCAGGAGGCCCAGGCCCGTGGCATCAGCGCGGAAAGCCTGATCAACCTGTGACTGCAGGAGCGCCTGATGCTTCAACAGCCCTGAAATGTCCCTCCTCTCGATCCTCGCGCAGTGTCTCCTCCACCGGCCACAGCGCCAAACCCATCCCCCGGAGTAAACGTGAACTACTACATCTGGACCATCGGCTGCCAAATGAACACCGCCGACTCGCGCCGGCTGGCCTCGGCGCTGGAGCGCGTGGGCTACGCGCCCGCCGAACGCGCCGAGGAGGCGGACGTCGTCGTCCTCAACACCTGCGTCGTCCGCCAGTCGGCTGAGGACAAGGTCTACGGGCGGCTGGGCTCGCTGAAACCGCTGAAGAAACGCCGGCCCGGCGTGGTCGTCGGGCTCATGGGCTGCCTGGTCGGCGTGCGCGACCCGGCCCCGCTGTGCCGCCGCTTCCCCTGGGTCGACGTCTTCATGTCCCCTTCGGACCCTGGGCCACTCCTGGACCTCCTGGCCGGGCGAGGGCTGGTCGACGAGGGCCGGGCGCTCGAAGCGCAGGCCGCCGCCCGCCGCTACTGCCTGCAGGATAGCGACCTCCTCCTCCCGGCCCACGAGCGCGGCCAACTCGTCTCCGCCTACGTCTCCGCCGTCCTGGGCTGCTCCCACGCCTGCTCCTATTGCGTCATCCCCTACCGCCGCGGCCCCGAGCGCAGCCGCCCTGCCGACGAGATCCTGGCCGAGGCGGAGGCCCTGGCCGCCCAGGGCGTCAAAGAGATCACGCTCCTGGGCCAGATCGTCGACCGCTACGGACAAGACCTGGTTTCAGGTCTCAGGTCTCAGGCCTCAAGTTCCAACCTGAAACCTGAAACTTTGAAACCTGACACTCCCCTGGTGGACTTGCTGCGCCGCCTCCACGAAATCCAGGGTCTGCACCGCATCCGCTTCCTCACCTCCCACCCCAACTGGATGACGGACGAGCTGCTTGACGCGGTGGCCGGGTTGCCCAGAGTGTGCGAGCACCTGGAGGTCCCGGTCCAGGCCGGCGACGACGAGGTGCTGGCCCGGATGCGCCGCGGCTACACCGCCGCCGACTACCGCCGCCTGGTCGCCCGCATTCGCGAGCGCATTCCCGGCGTCTCGATCGCCACCGACGTGATCGTCGGCTTCCCCGGCGAGACCGAGGCCCAGTTTCAGCGCACCTACGACCTGCTGGCTGAGCTGCGGCTCGACAAGGCCCACATCGCCCGCTACTCCCCCCGCCCGCAGACGTTGGCCACGCGTAGCTTCCCCGACGATGTGCCGCCGGAGGAGAAGGAGCGCCGCCGCAAGGCGCTCGACGACCTCCAGGCCCAGGTCGCGGGCCAGATCAACGCGCAACTGCTCGACCAGGCGGTCGAGGTGCTGGTCGAGGGGAGGGACGAGAGGAAAGGGCGCTGGTGGGGGCGTACCCGCACCGACAGGCTCGTGTTCTTCGCGGATGCGGGAGAGGACGAGCAGGACTGGCGCGGGCGGCTGGCCCAGGTGCGCATCACCTGGACCGGGCCGTGGTCACTCATCGGGGAAGCAGAGACGGCTTCGCTCTGAAATCCAGGCCAAGCCCTGCCAAAGTCAGACGGCAGCAATTCCCGTTATGGAGTTCGTAGTAACGACTTCAGTCGTTCTTTCTGCGTAACCAGCGACTGAAGTCGCCACTACAAAGCTATACCACGTGACGATAATGCTAAAACGGGAATTGCTGGTCAGACGGCAGAGCTGACTGACTGACAAATCTCACTTGGACGCAGATTCACGCAGATTTTCGCAGATAGAATAAAGGCAATACCGCAAAAGTTACTACGAGGTGTCGAGCGACGGCAATGCCTGCCAGCGTTGCTCTAGCTGCTTGAGTTGTGCCCGAGATTGTTTTGCAGAACGGGTGTGGAGTCTGAACCGGGCACGGTGTCGGCGAATCCGCTGCCGCTCTTGAGAGAACTCATCAGGGTCAACGTGTGACAACGCACTGACCATGTCACGCAGTGAGTCAGGACGAGGGATCAGTTCCCAAGCTCCTTCGCGCTGGATAATGCGTTTCACCAATCCTTTTTGACCCGTCGTGGAGAGTAGACGCCGGTTAAGGTCGCGGAACTCGCTTTCACGGTCATTGTTAGTGCGAGGCAGGCCAGATATATCGTAGCAATGGAACAGTCCCGGCGTATAGTTGAGAGTAGTCTGTTGGATCTTGCTGCAAAATCGGCGGAGGCGGGGCGAGTCCTGGCTCTCCTGGTCGATGTCATCCAGATAGGAAAGAAGCTCTCGTTGCACCTGGGCACCAGATCGGTCGGGTTTTCCTTCAGGATCCAGCAGGTCGGCGATATGCTCCAACCAGTTGGCGGCCTGACGCAACTCGGTGTAGTCGCCCTGAACAGAGAGGAGCGCATCGTGCAATCCCTGGCGTAGTTCAAGCAAGCGTAGGTCCATACGATGGCGAAGCAAGGTATCCAGGCAAGTCTTCACTTCGGTGAGTCGTTCAAACATCTCAATGCCTGCCAACCGGAACGGCGGGCGGCCCTTGAGGGTCAGCAAGTATCGTACACGACGCAGCAGGTCTTGCACAATGGCTTCTTGCTCTTGAACGATCGGATCAGGAGTGGGAGAACCCTGGGATTCTGGCTCTGTCTGCTCTTGTGGCTCTTCTACGGGCGTGGGCACCAGCCCCGTGACGGTCAAAACGCCTGGTTTCTCGACCTGTTCCTGCCGAATCAGCTCCCCAACCTCGCTCCGGACCTCCTTGCGCAAGGTCACCTTCATCACCTGGTCTTCTTCGGCCATCGGTTCAGCGGCGTTCTTGAGATAGTGCATCTGGCAGAAGCCGTGTTTGGCGTGCGGAAACACGATCGGCACAGCTGGCTCCAACCCTCGTTGCTTGTCGCTGATCAAGGCCACTACCCGCAGCCCCAAATCGGCAATCGGCTGAAGAAAGTTGACGAAGGTGTCGTGGTCTTGCTGGCTCAGCCAACCGCTGCGCAGTGTCAGCCCAAGCTGCAACTCCCGCACTACCCACAACTGGGGTTCTCCACCCTCCGGCGCCAGCCCGTCCATACTCAAGATCAGTCCCGTTTGCTCCGATACAGCGGTCAACTCCTCCAGGTATTGCCGCTCGTGGCAAGCCAACAAGGGCAGGTATCTCTCGTGGTAAAGGTGACGCACTTCCGACTCGCTGATCTGAAGACGAGGGTAAAGCGCCTGGTGGATCGCCTCGAACCGCTCAAGATGTGTCTGTCGCAGCCAGCCGATCTGGGCTATTACATCATACCCATACGTGCAATACCGAGGTGCGACCTGCTGCCACTGGGCAGGCTTGCAGATGACTTGGCATCTCCTGCAATCTGGATCCGGGCAATACTGGGGATGGCAAACGATTGCCATCACGCCTCCCATCGTCTGAACCACCTTGGGTTTACTCGTGTAGGCGATGTTCAACGGCCCATTACACTCCGGACAGGTATCCAGCTCAAAGGTGTACACAATTGGATTTCTCGGGTAATATTCTCTTGGGGTTCTCATGGCTTGCTCCTTCTTTGTCAGGATGGAGCTAGTGTGTCATGAGATCCCCCCTTGTCAACTCACATAGTAGATTTTGCGGTACTGCGAATAAAGAATCAGCGTGGATCGGCGTTAACGGGCAGGTCCACCGCTGTGCCGCAGTAGAGGCAAACGGCGCGTTTGTCGCGCAGTTCGCCGGCGTAGCGCACCTCCATCGTGCCACCGCACTGGGGGCAGCGCAGGGGGACGCCGGCCTCCGGGGGTGGCGGCGCCTGGGGTGATTCGCCGGCGGAGGGCTCCGCCGTGAGTTGCCGCAGCCTCTCCGCTGCGTGGCCGTTATCGGGGGCAGCGGCCAGGATACGGCGGTAGCAGTCGGCCTGCCGGTCGGGGTTTTCGAGCAGCGGGGCCAACAGCGCCCAGGCCGCGACGTTGCGCGGGTCGGTGCGCAGGATTTTGGTCAGTTCGTGCCGCAGGTAGGCGATAGACGCCTCCAGGAAGAATACTGTGAAAGTGACCACCGCCAGCCGCCACTCTCACTCCGCCAACTCTGCGAGGCACCGGTCGGTTTCGCGCAGCCAGTCCAACGCCTGGGACAACGACTCCTCAACCATGCCCGAGGGATAATTGTCGCGCCGGGCGACGATGAGCAGATGCTCCAACTGGGCAGCGGACTCGGCCAACTGGGCCCGGAACGCTTCCGCCTCGGCCAATGGCACCAGCTCAACCGTCACCATCCCGCTGGCAGAAACCGGCTGTGTGGTGCTCTCCCAGGGGACGTAGCCGGGCGCTTCGACCCGCACGAACAGCCGTTCTTTGCCAGTACTGTCCATCCTGACCCGCAGAGTCTCCCAGCAGTCCTGGCATTGCGTGGTCCGCAGTTCTTTGCCCTCCTGGTTCAACACCGTCATCGTGACCGACGTTGGACCATCGACAGGCTGACCGTTCTGCCTGTCGACGATCCCGGCGATGCCCACCTCCGCCGGGGCCAGACACCCGGTCAGGACCACGATCGTCGCCAGCAGGACAGGCACGATCAGCAGCCGGTCTGCACGTTGTAGTCTTTGCATTTCGACATCTCCTGAGGGCAGTCTAGACCGTGGATGATCCTCTCATCGACCATTCGTCACCTCGTCAACCACGACGGCCGCATTAGCTACGCAACCCCCTGTCACTGAGCACCAGGGGGCCAAACGCCACGCGGCCCGCCTGTCCGTTCACCAGTCCCAGGCGGCGCTTGCTTCGCGACCGCATCACCGCCACCCACACCGGCAACAACACCAACTGGTAGGTCGCGCTGGTCACCTGGAACGAGCGCCGCACGTGGGTATGGCCAGATGACGCCGGTGCAACCAGCGGCTCCGCTCGCCGGCGAGCCAGCGCGATCATCGTCTCGCAGGCATCCTCGGCCACCCCCTCGACGTCCAGGTGATAGAGCGCGGCAGGCCAATCGGCCAAAAGCCGTGGCTCGTAGGGCACCAGCGTGCTCACGTCGAAGGGGAACACTCGCTTCAGGAACGCGGGGGCCGGGACCAGCACACCCGAGAACAGCAGGTTGTCAAACATCATCAGGTCCGCGCTCGGCGCTGGTCCGCCCGGCGGCGCGGACTGATCGAACTCACCCGTGGTCCACGCCCGCACCTCGACGAACCCGTCGAACACCCAGAAGGGCAGATAGATCGGCTGTAGCGCCACCGGTTGATCCTCCTGGCCGGTCAACCGGGTCTTGAGGCCGCGCAGGCCGGAATGCTGCGCTTCATGGATGGCAGCGGTGGCCTGCGGCTCGTCGAGCTTGAACGGCAGGAACCCGTCCGGCCGCTCGAACGTGCGCCGGTTGTCCTCGGCCAGCACAGTCGTGGAGCCACAGAACGCACACTGCCGTGCCAGGTAACGCGTCATCGTCAGCTCCGCCCCGCACGACTGGCAGCGCACGATGCGCTGCACGTCCCCCCACGCGCGGCTCTGGTAGCGGCGTTGCAGCTTCATGTCGCCGACGAGCCTGGCATCTGCCTCGAGCAGGTTCGTCTCCCGCAGGCCGAGCGGGTGGCCACAATACGGGCACACGACCGCCGTCGCGCCCGGTTCATAATGCAGCGCCCCGCCGCACTGGGGGCATCGCACGACCGCCGTCTCCGGCTCCAGGCCCTGCCCCCCTCGCCCGCAGGAGGGGGACACTCTCCCGCGCGCGATTGCCAGCGCGTCCCGCGCCAGCGGATGCGCCGGTTCCCGGGCGACCGCGTTTTCCAGACATTCTATCCGCTCGGCAGGGTCGTCGGTCGCGGCCGTCAGCCAGACCCAGGCGTCGGCAAACTCGGGGCAATGTGCCGTCAGCGCGCGGAGGTGCTGCGCGGCTGCGTCGCGCTCCCCGCGCTTCAGGAGCAGGTACGCCCCCACGAACGGCATGATCTCCTGCCGCCGAGGGTGGTAGTTGCGGACGTACTGTATATGGCTGCCGGCCGCCAGGTGCGGGTCCTCGCCCAGCGCCCCTTGGTAGGCCTCGAAGAACGCCAGCGCCAGCTCGGACGTGTACAGCGTGAAGGCGGGATCCGGGGTATGTGTGCCGGCCCAATGCGCCAGTAATTCGTCCAGGAACGGCTGGTGGCTGAGCGCCCGCTGCCACGTGCGCGGGCCACGCACGCGCGTCCCGCGCGCGCGTGCATCCTTGGACGGCACGTGCCCGCAGTGGGCGCAGTGCGCGGACTCGACCCACGGATCGTAGCTGCTTTGATGTCCACATTGGGGACAGACGAACGTCTGCATGCTGCCATCTCCAAACGCGCTGCCGATCGCCCTAGCCAGGAGCCTCGACGACGACCGCCACGCGCAGCGCCCCGGCGTTGTCGTCCAGCCATTGGTCGTTGATCCTCGACGCACCGTCTCTCCGTGCCTCTTCACCGGCCAGCAGCGAGCCGCAGTACCCGCAGACGACCCTGCCTCCCGCGTCCGCCGGCCAGGGCGCGCCACAATTGGGACGGATCAGTTTGGCCATGGGGTCCTCGGCCTGGAAGAATTTGGGTGTGTCTCAGGGGGCAACTTCGCTCTCGCACAGGGGGCGGCTGTGGGCAGGGTACCAGGGGATCGAACCGATTGTGCGTTCATGGACGCTTCCCGCTTTCAACTTGCAACGATCTCTGGAGACGTCCGCCTTGCATGCGATCAACGTCTTGTGGCTTCGCTCACGAAAATATGCCCCCATTGTAGCAAATTTCTGTTGAGAAGAAGTTAAGAGAATGTTACACATTGGCTAATAATCCACCTTCCCGAAAGCTACACCCGGGTGCCGCGGATGGTTGGCGTGCTTGTGGCTGTCTTTATGTGCCGCCTCAACTCACCGACGAAAGCTTTCGGGAAGGTTATGCACGTTGACATTTCGCGCCACCGGGCGTACAATAGCGCCGTTTCAGAACGAAGGATGGTCCCCCTCTTGGGTGTTGTTAGGTTGTTTTTGCTCACAAGGGATCGTCAGATCCCGTCCAGAGCGCCGGATATGGCTATCCGGCGCGAGCAGAGCGGCAGAAGTGGGACCCTGCAGTTCAACAACACTCTACAGGGGGACTACCGAACGAAGGGTGGTGATTGAGAAAAGTGGAAGACGAATCTATACCAGGCGATAAACGTTTCACACCTGCCAACCGAATAATCTAGCCCCCCGGAAGGCAGGTCCCATCCCCGCACACCCCCGCCTCCGGGGGAGACTGCTCCCGGAGGTGCTCCAATGGAGATCAACGTCCTGGACGACATCCTGGCACGACTCCGTGCCGCCCTGGAGCGTGACGACCTGTCTGGCGCGACAGCGATTATCGAGGCGCTGCGCCCGCCCGACCAGGCTGATCTCTTCGCCGGACTGGACGAAGAGGACCAGGTCACGCTTCTGCCCGAATTAGACCCCGCCGACTCGGCCGACATCCTGGAGGAGTTGGACGACGCGGAGGCCGCCGAACTGGTGGCCACGCTGCCCACCGACACCCTCATCCGCATCGTCGCCGAGATGGAACCTGACGAGGCCGCCGACCTGCTGGGGGACATCCATCCCCAGCGGGCCCAGGCCGTGCTCGCGGGGCTGGAAGATCCCGACGAGGTTCGCCCGCTGCTGCTGCATCCCGATGACAGCGCCGGCGGCCTGATGACCTCCGAGTTCCTGGCACTTCGTCGCTTGATGACGGCCGCCGAGGCGATCCAGGCCATCCACGCCTGGAAGCCTGCCGCCGAGACCGTCTACTACCTGTTCGTCGTGGACGGGCACGGACGGTTGTGCGGCATGGTCAACCTGCGCCAGCTCATCGTCGCCGAACCATCCACGCCCATCGTCGAGATCATGGACCCCGAGGTCATCTCGGTCCGGGCCGGCACGGACCAGGAGGATTGTGCCCGGCTGATGTCCCGCTACGACCTGCTGGCGCTGCCCGTCGTCGATGCCGGCGACGTCCTGATGGGCGTGATCACCATCGACGACCTGGTAGACGTGCTCGAAGAAGAGGCGACAGAGGACATCCAGCGCCTGGGTGGTACGCAGCCATTGGACCGTCCCTATCTGGACACCAGCATCTTCACTATCACCCGCAAGCGCATCGGCTGGTTGTTGCTCCTTTTCGTGACCGAAACGCTGACCGGCAGCGTACTGCGTCACTTCGAGCACGAGTTGCAGTCCGCCGTGGCCCTGTCCTTCTTCGTGCCCCTGTTGATTGGCACCGGCGGCAACGCCGGTTCGCAGACCACCAGCACGATCATCCGCGCCCTGGCCACTGGCGACGTCGGCCTGGCGGATGCGCTGCGCGCTCTGTGGCACGAGCTACGAACCGGCCTGTTGCTGGGCATCGGGATGGCGGCCATCGCCTACGCCCGCGCCCTGACGTGGGGCTCCACCCAGGCCCTGGCCGTGACTGTCTCGCTGGCGATCCTCGCCATCGTGGTTTGGGCCAACGGGCTGGGTTCGTTGCTCCCGCTGTTGGCCGCCCGTCTGCGGATTGATCCCGCCATCGTCTCCGGACCGGTGATGAGCACACTGGTCGATGCCACGGGCCTGTTTATCTACTTTACCATGGCGCGGCTGATCCTGGGCGTGTAGAGCACCGCCAGTGCCAGCGCCAGACCTCCAGAAACCAAAGAGCCTGTCCCATTGTGGGACAGGCTCTCGGGTTTCTCGAACCGTGTTCAATCGTGTTCAACCGTGTTCAACCGTGTTCAACCGTGTTCGGGTTTTCGGCACCACTTTTAACCCAACACCTGCGCGACGTCCGCCGGCGTCACGCCTGGGCTTTCGATCGCGTGCTCCTCGTAGAAATGGGCGACCGCCTGCGCTACCTCCCCGACCGGCACGCCCGCCAGCGCCGCCTCCAGGTCCGCCAGCCGCTCCGCCGGGTAGAAGAAAAAGTCGCCGGAAAGCTCCACGCTCTGGATCGTCCCCTCCTCCACCTGGACAACCGCGCGGATCAGCCCGCCGGGGGCCTTGTGTACCTTGTGCCTGACCTCGACGCCCGCACGGATCTTGACCTGGCGACCCTCCCGCGGCCGCCCGCGCTTGAACAGCCACTCATCCGTGAGGAACTGCCCCGCCAGCTCGTCCGTCTTGGCCCGCCACTCGTCGTCTACCTCCGTATGCACCTCCAACGGCCCCAGCGTCTCGGCAAACTTGTCCGCCATCAGCGCCCACAGTTCGTCCGTCGGCGGCACATCCTCGATCTCCCGCTTGATCGTCGAGAGATTCTCGTGGATCGTCTTGTAGACCTTGTCGCGGAATTTCTCGTCGGGCACCTTGAGCACGCGCGCCATCATCTTGTAGTCAAAGTCCACGATCAGGTTGCCCACAAAGACGATGTAATCCCCGATTTCCCCCACGCCGGTGCCAGAGACCTTGCGGTTTCGGGCGACGATGTCGTTGATCGGCTTGTACTCGGCCGGGATACCCAGCGCCCGATAGGCCTCGATCGGTGGCTGGAGGAACCTGCGATAGAATGCCTCTTTGCCAGCCGGGACCAGCGGGTTGTCTTTGTGGATGATCAACTGCCAGAACAGTTGCGCGCCATCCAGGTAGACCGCGCCGCCGCCGACCTCGCGCCGGAAGATGGGGATGCCGTGTTCCCGGCAGTAGGCCACGTCCACCTCCTGCTCCACGTCCTGGTGGTAGCCGATGCAGACGTAGGGCGAGCCGGGCGAAAGCAGGTTCAACCCCTCCCGGCCCAGCCGGGGCAGCGCGTGGTAGAGCAGTTGGGAATCCTGCCAGGATACGGTGCCAAGACGGTAAAGTTGCATCGATGTCTCTCCCTTCAACCACCCGGTGCTGCCCATCGCCAGATTGGCCGATTGAGGTGTGCCGCCTGGTTGGCTGACGAAACCCTGTCACCCTCCCCAAACTGGCTCCAGGAGCGAGAAATGAAACACAGATTAACGCTGGTTCACGCTGATCTTTTGATCTGCGGAAACCTGCGTGAATCTGCATCCAGAATTGGATCTATCAGCCAATGATGTCCTTGTACTTTTCCGCCTCCTCCTCGATAAAGGCCTTGAACTCGGGCGAATCGGCCTTCATCAGGTTGCCGAGTTCAGCGGCGTCGGACATCTCGATCTTGACCAGCCAGCCATCCTCGAAGGGGGACTCGTTGACCAACGTGGGCTCCCACTCCAATTCCTCGTTGACCTCGCTGATCTTGCCGGTGACCAGCGCGGCGATGCGGCCTACCCACTTGCCCGACTCCATGGACATAAAGGTCTGCCCCTGCTCGACGTCCCGCCCGGCGCGAGGCGATTCGACGAACACGATCTCCTGAGCGATCGCCTGCCCGAACTCGGTCATACCCTGTGTGATGACGTTCCCGTCCACCCGCGCCCAACTGTGAAGCTTGTCGTAATACAGGTCGTCGGGGAACTCGTAACCACTGATCTGCATTGTTGCACCTCCCTTATGTGATCATCCTTGCAGGTCTTCCTCGCCCATCTCTGGGGCGACGTCACCCATTACCCACACACGACTTGCACCCGGCCTCCGAACCCCCGCCGGGCCTGGGTACCACACAAAAGAGCGCCGTTGCTCGATGCAACGGTGCTCTGATGAACGAATGACCGAGTCACGGCCCCTCCCGTGGGTCAGGCGGCACGTTCGATCTGGTTCAATTGCCGCATCAGGCGTGCCTTGCGCCGCGCGGCGTTGTTCTTGTGGATAATGCCCTTCTCCGCCGCCTTGTCCAGCGCGCTGGCCGCCTGGCGCACGGCCTCACGGGCCTCTTCGATGCGGCCCTTGTTCATGAGATGCCGGGCGTTCTTGACGGCAGTACGTGCCCCCCCGCGATATACCCGGTTGTGCAGACGCCTACGTTCCGCGCTGCGGAGGCGCTTGATTGCTGACTGTTTGTTGGCCAATACCTAATCCCTCCAACTGATAGACTGTACCACGTGCATTGTACAACAATTTGGCCGATTTGTAAAGCCTGAGCGTCTGGCTATAATAAGCCCAGCGGCAGAGTCCCAGCGCTCTTGCTGGACCACAGTGACGCCAACAAGTTGGCGCATCCATTCACTGTCGCAGGGTGCGAAATGTAGGCTCAGGTTGACGCCCGTGGACTGTGGTTCGTCTTGAGTCATTTTTCCGATATGTAGCGGGACCTGCCGTCCATCGACGAGGAGGGGACGCATGAGCACACCTGAAGGAACACCCGCGAGCAGCAGCCACGACACGCAGATCGGCGACGTCTCCGGCGCGGTGCACACCGGGCGCGGCGACATCATTCACGTCGAGAAAGTGGAGCTGGCGGCCGCGCGCGCCGCCGACGCGCTGCGGCGCGCGCTCTCCACTGACGACCAGGCGCGGGCACAGCTTCTCGAGGTGCTCCAGCCGTTGTCCATGCTCCAGGCCCAACTGGGGGAGTGGAAGGAACTGCACCACCTCCTGCACGAATTGCTCGCCGCCTTCTCCCCCTTCTACGCCAGCCTGCGCGCGCTCGGCACCGTCGATGCAGGACCTGCGAACGGGCGCGCGCTGCTCCAGGGCTGGCGGCCCTGCCAGACCGAGGTGGATCGGCTGATGGACTTTGAGAGCGGCGTCGAGCACATCCAGATCCCCCGCCTCCGGGAGGGGCGGACGGCCTCTTGCCCGGACTGGGGCGCGCGCATCGCCTCGCTGCGGCGTGAGGTGGAGGATCGGCTACGGGAGGAGCAGTGGAGCACCGAGGGGTTGATTGACCTCGCCGACGAGCTCAACCAGGCCTGCGATTGCTACCTCAGCCTCGCCGACCGGGAGCTGCGCCGCGTCGTCGAACACGTGCAGCGATTATACACGCATTTGCTGGGAGGTCTGTCATGAGCGACCTTGTCGACATCCTCCAGGAACGGTACCAGGCCCTCGTCGCCCGCAAGGAGGGTGGCGAAGCAGGGGAGGGATTTCTGGAGGACGTGAGAACCTTTATCGCCGACGCGCGGCAGGCCGGTGCGGCGGTTGCCGACCTGAACGAGCGCAGCCAACTCCGTGCCTGGATGCGCTTCCTCGCCACCGCGCTGTACGACGCCACGGGCGTCTACCCCGACGTCATGCTCCAGCCGTTGGCCCGTGGACAACTGGTCCGCCCCCAACTGGAGCGCGCGCAGAAGCCGTCTCGCTCGTTCCCCCTCGCGTGGATGCTCGCTGGCGGGGCGGCGGCGGTCGTCATCGCCGCCGGCCTGTCGCTCATCGGGTGGCTGTCGCGGCCTCCTGAGGTCGCTCAGGAGACGCCCACCCCGGTGCCAGCCCCCTTCGTGAGCTACGCTGCGGTCGGTGCCGGGTTGGATTCGAGCGGCGCGGTCAGGATGGCGGCCGACACCTTCTGCCTGGGCACCCCCGAGATCGTCGCCGAGTTCGCGCTGGAGCGCACTGCGCCCGAGATGGCGTTCCGCTGGGAGGTGAAGCGTGGCGACGATATCGTCGCCGCCCAGCCTGCGGCCCCGTGGGGCTCGGAGGCGCGGCGCGTCACCATCCGCGCCCTGACCGGCGGTCCCGAGGGCGTGGAACCGGGCCAATACGACCTGCTCGTCTACGTGGACGAGCAGGCCGTGGGCGCGCGCTCGTTCCGGGTCCTCGACAAGCCCCCGCGCGCCTTCAACCTGCGGGTGGCGGACGTGCCCGATCCGGCTGGCGAACCGTCGACCGGGCGCAGGTTCGAGCCCGGTGTGCGCGTGCTCTACCTGGCCTACGACTTTGAGGGGCTCTGTCCGGCGCTGGAGGTCTCGCACACGCTCTACCGGGACGGGGAGCCGATCCAGGAGCGCGTCGAACCGTGGAACGGCAAACCCCAGGGACAGGCACAGGTCAGCTTCCCGGCTGCGGGCGACCTGCCGTTCCTCCCTGGCGAATACGCGGGCGCGGTGGTGATTTCCGGCCAGGAGCAGGCTCGCGTGGATTTCGCGATCGTCGAGACGGCAGAGCCAGAGATGGTACCTCCCGCCTTTGGCGACGTCACGATCGCGCTGGGCGTGGGGCCCGACGGCACGCCGATCCTCACCGCGCCGGACAACCGCTTCGACTGGAACACCAAGGTCGTCTACGCCGTCTTTGACTACGTGGGGATGAGCCATGGGCTGCCGTGGGCGGCGGTGTGGGAGCGCGGCGGCCAGGAGGTGGCACGGGAGGAGAGCTTCTGGGACGTGGACGTCGATGGGACAGAGGGCACGCACTGGGTGACCTACCAGGACGAGCGCGGCCGGGTGCTTCCTGGCGGAAACTATAGCGTGACGCTCTACGTCGAGAACATCGCCCAGCGCACGGCCGACTTTAGAATCCTGTACTACGTGCCACCGTCGCCGTAGCAGGCTCGTAGTAGCGACTGAAGTCGCTTCTTTCTGTGCCAGGTTCGTAGTAGCGACTTCAGTCGCTTCTTCCGTGTCAACAACGACTAAACCAATGCTCCCAGCCCTCATCCCGGAGGCGTCCCATACAGCAAGCGATCACCTTTGTGCCAGGTTCGTAGTAGCGACTTCAGTCGCTTCTTCCGTGTCAACAACGACTAAACCAATGCTCCCAGTCCTCATCCCGGAGGCGTCCCATACAGCAAGCGATCACCTTTGTGCCAGGTTCGTAGTAGCGACTTCAGTCGCTTCTTCCGTGTCAACAACGACTAAACCAATGCTCCCAGCCCTCGCCCCGGAGGCGTCCCATACAGCAAGCGATCACCTTTGTGCCAGGTTCGTAGTAGCGACTTCAGTCGCTTCTTCCGTGTCAACAACGACTAAACCAATGCTCCCAGCCCTCGTCCCGGAGGCGTCCCATACAGCAAGCGATCACCTTTGTGCCAGGTTCGTAGTAGCGACTTCAGTCGCTTCTTCCGTGTCAACAACGACTAAACCAATGCTCCCAGTCCTCATCCCGGAGGCGTCCCATACAGCAAGCGATCGCCTTTGTGCCAGGTTCGTAGTAGCGACTTCAGTCGCCTCTTTCGCCCCAACAACGACTAAAGTCGTCACTACAAACCGCCCGATCTGAGGAAAGAAAATGACCAAAAAACACAATCACGACACCTTCGAGACCCACATCGGGTCCGTGAGCGGCCCCGTCCACACCGGCAAGGGCGACATCGTCATCCAGCACTGGGATGCGCGCGGGATCACGGCGGCCGACCTGGACGCGCTGAGCTGCCTCTTCACCGACCTGCGGGAGCGCGTGGCTACCGAGGCCCCGCCCGACCTGGCGAACGCGGCGCAGGCACAACTCGACGCGCTTGAGCACGCCGCCACCGCCGAAAAGCCCGACGTGAGCGCGATGCAGCGGGTGCGGGACTGGTTCATCAAGCACCTGCCCTCCGTCGCCGGCAGCGTGACCTCGCTCCTCGTCAACCCCATCCTGGGCAAGGTCGTCGAGGCGGCCGGCGACCTGGCGGCCGCCGAACTCCGCCAGCGCTTCGCCCCGCCGGAGCCCGAACCATGACACCCCCCATTCCCCCCTCCCTCCCAGGGAGGGGATGGGGGAGGGTGACCGCAGCTTCGGCCCACATCCCGCGCCCGGCTTCCCGCCTCGTTCTCGCCCTCCTCCTCCTCGTCCCCCTGCTCACGTCCTGCGGCCCCGCCGAGCCGACCCGCACCGGCACCGGCGAGACCGCGCGCGTCGCCTTCGTCGTCGATGGCGACACCGTCGAACTGGCCGGCGGGCAGCGGGTGCGCTACATCGGCGTCAACACCCCCGAGATCGACCAGCCCTACGCCGCCGACGCGACCGCGTTCAACGAATCGCTTGTCGCCGGGCAAAAAGTCTGGATCGAGCCCGACGCCCAACTGGTCGACCAGTACAGCCGCCTGCTGGCCTACGTCTGGGTTGGCGACACATTCGTCAACCTGGAGCTGGTGCGCCAGGGGTACGCGGTCGCGTACACCGTGCCACCCAACGTGCGCCACGCCGACGCCTTCGTCCGGGCGGAGCGGGAGGCGCGGGAGGCGGGGCGCGGCCTGTGGGCGGCGGCGGACGTGCCGGTCCGCATCACCGCGCTCAACTATGATGCGCCCGGCGCGGACCACGTCGACCCGAACGGCGAGTGGGTCGAGCTGACCAACGAGGGGGACGTGCCCATCGACCTGCGCGGGTACACGCTCGCGGATGCGGGGCCGCACGTCTACACCTTCGGCCCGGTCGTGCTCGCGCCGGGGGCCACCGTCCGGGTTCGCAGCGGCCGCGGCACCGACGCGCCGACCGAACTGCACTGGGGGCTGGCGGGCGACGCCGTGTGGAACAACGGCGGCGATACCGCCTACCTGCGCGACCCCGCCGGCACCTTCGTCGACTCCTTCTCCTACACCCCCTGACTGCTCCCGCTCCCCCGCTCCCCTGCTCCCTTGACACCCCCCCCCGGTGTGCTATCATACACCTGGCGCCCAAGCCGGCCAGGCGATCGCGCCCCGGCGACGGGGCGAGGAAAGTCCGGGCTCCACAGGGCACGGTGCTGGGTAACGCCCAGGCGGGGTGACCCGACGGAAGAGGGCCACAGAAAAGGAGACAGCCAGCGTGCGGCAGGCGACTGTCCGCCGCTGGTGATGGTGAAAAGGTGGTGTAAGAGACCACCGGCGCGCGTGGTGACACGCGCGGCCAGGCAACCCCCACCGGGAGCAAGGCCAAGCAGGGGCCAAGCCCGCTTCGGCGGGCGCGGGACGGCCCGTCTCGTTCAAACCCCGGGTAGGCTGCTCGAGGCGGCGGGCAACCGCCGTCCCAGATAGATGATCGCCGCCCCGATATCGGGGAGACAGAACCCGGCTTATCGGCTGGCTTGGGCGCCGGGCGAACCCTTGCGAAGGTTAGGCGATCACTTCGTCGCCAAAGGCCTCTTCGGGCCGCGGGCACCATTTCACTGCCAGAGCTATATGTAACCTTCGCAAGGGTAGCGGCGAAGGGAACCCTTGCGAAGGTTAGCCGACAACTGCGCTGCCCAAGGGCGCCTTCGGCCCGCGGGCGTCCTCTCACTGCCAGAGCTATATGTAACCTTCGCAAGGGTAGGTGATCGGAGAGTCAAGATCCATGGCTGAACTTGCCCCGTTCTCGCGCGTTGATCTACGCCAGGCTCTGGTGCGCCTATTCGACGACGAGGAACTGCGCACCCTGTGTTTCGACCTTGGTGCGGAATACGATTACGATGGCCTGCGCGGCGAGGGCAAAAGGGCCAAGGCGCGCGAGTTGGTGGCATTAGCGGGGCGCAAGGGGCACCTGGCGGCACTGGAAGCCGCCATCCGCCGCAGGCGTCCCGCCTTTGACACCCTGTATTCCTATCAACGCGCGCAGGAGTTGCAGAAATCCATCCTGGCTGGCTCACAGCCGGATGTCCGCGACGAGTTCGTCGAGTTCACCCATCAGGTCGAAGCTTACCTGAACAAGTTCAACCTGCTGCACGAGCAACTGGAGGAGTGGAAGGAGGTCCACAACATGCTGCAGGACCTCCAGAACAGCTTCGCGCCGTGTTGCAGTTACATCTTCACGCTGGCCAGGCTCGAAGGTTCGGCCCAGTCCGTACAGCGCCAGCAGGAAAGGATACTCTACGAGATCGAAGTCGAATGGCGGCCATGCAAGCGCTGTCTCCACAAACTCCACCAGTTGGCGACCAGCATCCAGGCCATCGGGGAGCCCTATGAGCCCGAACCTGACTCCGGCCCCGATTGGTTCCTCCTGCCTAAGAGGACGGCCGCCGAGATCGACAGGGCGTTGCTTGACGCCAACGTCTCGGCGCTGACCGAGCAGCTTTCCGCTTTCGGCGACGTCGTTGCCCAGTCTCTCTACCTGGCGGACAAAGCCTTGCGCGATGTCGTCCGCCAGATCAATCACCTTCCCCGTCCGGGTTCGTACGCAGTGAGGTCCGAATGATCGAGTATCAGGATTTGATTGCCAGGCATCAGGCGTTGCAGAAACAACTCGCCGATCAGCCGGATGCGGTGGACGTCGAGCGCGTACGGCGTCTCGTCGCCCAGGTCCAGGACGCCGGTGAGTCCATCGGAAACCCACAGCAGCGGGAACAGTTGCGCGCCATCCTCAGGCATTGGGGGGCGTTCGTCTACGATCGCACGGAGGATCTCCTGGCGACGCAACTGGCGCCGTACGAGCCACAGGACAGGCCGGCAGACACTCTCGCAAGGAGACTTCTGGCTCCCATAATGCGCTCGTCGTCGTTGTGGTTGCTGGGTGGCTTGATTGCAGTAATCGCCATAATCGTCGTCGCTGTGATGTGGGGAGATTCGCTGCGGTCCATACTGTCGCCTGTCCCTACGCCGACGGAAACCCCCGTGGCCACCGAGGAGATCGATACCCCGCCACCGACGGTGACGCCGCAAACCACCGTTTACCTCGAGCCAGAGTTGGTCAACCTGAAGGCAGGGGAGACGGCCACCGTCAGGATCTGGGTGAACAGTGCGCTACGGATGAACAGTGTTTACCTGGAACTGGGTTTCGACCCCAACTACGTCCAGGTGGAGGACACCAGCGGAGAGGCAGAGGGGATCCAGATCACACCAGGGGAGGTACCCGAACCAGTGGAGGTCGCCCGCAACCAGGTGACGGTCGAGGAGGACGGTCGGATCATCTATCAGGCCGCCCAGGAACCCGGGACCGGCGTGGACGGCAGCGGCGTCATCGCGTCCATCGTGCTGCGTGGTTTGGTCGAGGGTGGCTCCACGCTGCACTTTGAGAATGTGGCCCTGTACGACGACGAGGGGAAGGCCATCGAGATCACCCCGCCGTCGGACGGACTGGTCACCGTGGCCGTCGGAGAGGTTGACCTCACTCCAACGCCGACGCTTACACCGACCCCGAAGGCCGTCGTCACCCGGACCGTCGACCGCCAGGGCGACGTGGGCACCTACGCGAGCGGTGCCCCGGTCGAGGCGCCGCCTGCCGGTGTGGACGTCCGCATCGCCAGCGTGGGCCCAGATGTGCAGGTCGTGCTTCAGCCCACCGAGGGGGTGCCTGCGGAATTGGCCGGCTGGGCCGCCGAGGGGGAGATCCTGCTGTGGATTGTCCTCTACGACCCGATCTCCGATCCGCCACCGTACACAGACTGGCTCTTCGTGCTGGATCTGGATGGGAACGTGGACACCGGCCGCCCGAGGGGCGTGGTCCGCATCAACCCTGACCTGGGATACGAGGCGGCCGTCGGCGTCTCGTACACGCCGGCCAGCGGAGAGTACGAGCCCTACTTCCTGGTGTGGGACCCGGAGCGGAAAAATCTGATCCCGGGGCCTGACGTGCCCCGCTTCACCATCGATGAGTCACGCACGCTGGTCGGGCTCGCCTTGTCACTGGAGACGCTGAAACAAACCGTGGCCGAGACCACCGGCGTGGCGCTCGTGCCCGAGGCCGTGAAAGGCCGGACGGCGGTGCTTTCCTACGCGGGGGAGGAGAAGGTGATAGACTTTTATCCTGACCTGCCCGATTAGGTCCTTTTCCCCCACCGCCCCCGCCCCGCCCACAGCGGGCGGCCCGTCTCGTCGCGCATCTCGATCTCCTCGCCAGTCGTCACGTTCCTGATCCACCCCGCCTCGAACTCGTCGCCGTCGTAGAAACCGCGCACCTCCACCTCATCCCCCGCGTCCAGCGCGATCCCGTTCGCGTCCCAGTACCAGGTCGCCCCCAGGTGGATCACCATCTCACCCTCGGCGGTCTGAATCGTAAGGTCGCCGTCGAACGCCACCACTGTACCGCTCACCGTGATCCACGTGTCGGCCGGGTGATCGAGCCCGACGCCATCGCCGGCTCCCACGGCTCCACCACGCCCGCCGCCTGCACGGAATCCCTGGCCACGCCCGTACCCGCCACCGTTGCCGGCGTTGCCGGCAGCCCCGCAGCCCTGTCCCGCCTGATCGCACCCGCAACTTCCCTCGCCAAGCCCGGCCGCTCCACCACCATAGTACCCCGTCCCCGGCTCGACCGTCCCCGCGCGGCCCCGCCCCTGCCCGCCGAGCGGCCCCTGTCCGGCCTGCACCTCCGCCGGGCGCGCCAGGATGTACACCACCCCCGCCACCAACGCCACTGCCAACAGTCCCACCACGCCGTAACCTACAACCTTCTTCAACATCTCAAACCTCCAATCTCCATTCTCCATTCTCTACTCTCCATTCTCCATTCTCTATTCTCCATTCTCTACTCTCCATTCTCCATTCTCCATTCCCTATTCCGACAACCGCCCTACGCCACCACCTCGCAGCTCTCCTGCGTCCGCCGTGGCCGCGAGGGCAACGTCTGCCGGGTCACGCACACGATCCACTTCCAGTGCAGCACCAGGTGCACCGCCACGCCCGCGATCATCACCAGGCTGGCCCACGTGTGCAGGTCGCTCCACGCCGCGCGGCTGATGCCCAGCAGCGCCGTCGCAAAGTCCGGGTTGCGCCCGCCCTGGTAGCCGCCGGAGCCCATCAGCAGGAAGGCCACCCCGGTCGCGGCCGAGACCACAAAGGCCAGGCCGATCACCGCGTCCAACACATAGTTCAATCGAGCCTTGTTCATCTCATCGTCTCCTTGCCATTGCTTTTCGTATTGTCGTTTGACGCCCGAATCATACCAGAGTTCTATGAAGGTTTGATGAAGACGGGATGAAAGACGTGTGATGTTCGACCGGCCTTTTCTCCACCTGGTCACCTGACCAGTCAAAATCCCCCCCACCCGTCCAATCCCTGGACTCTCCACGTGGCCGATGCGCCGGGGAGCCTTTTCTGTTACACTGTGGTCTGTACATTGGAGAACCTTGCGAAGGTTTCGTGAAAACCTTTAAGCCAGAAAGATCTTTCTCCAACCGAGAGTACCGCAATAACTAGACTCTACTAACCTTCGCAAGGTTCAGTTGTCAGAGGAGCAGACGCCATGTTACAACCCAGTCCCTATCTCTTTCAAGAGGCCGCTGCACCGCGCCGGGGTCGTCCGCAGGACTATACGGCCCAGGGGGTCCGTTCGGCGCAGTCACTGTACGATCGTGCCCGCCGGCGGGGCTGGATCGGGCGCATATGGTCCGCGCTGGCCGGACGATCCCGCTGCCTGCTCGACCTGAACGGGGTCGAGCGCGACTGCACCGTGCGTGGCCGTCACTATGGTGGGACGCGGGCCGTCCCCCTCGACCGGATTTGGGGCAGCGAGGGCCGTTGCCGCGACTTTGACCGCGCTTTCTACCCGCTTCGGTCCCACGAGAAGGAGCGCTGGTTGAGCATCGCCGTCGCGCGAGAGATCGGCATCGGGCTTCCGCCGGTCGAGCTCGTCCAGGTGGGGGACGTATACTTTGTCCAGGATGGGCACCATCGCATCTCGGTGGCCCGGATGCAGGGCCAGAAAGCAGTGGACGCCGTCGTGATCGTCTGGGACGTGGCCGACCCACTGCCCTGGGAGCGAGAGTCTGCCCCCGGTACCCTCGCCGGCCAGCCGGTGTGACCTGGAAGACCTGACAGGTTTAGCAGCGAAAACCTGTCAGGTCTGGATGGGTTCTGCGGCGGTCGCAACGTCAATCACGAGTGGCCAAACAATTGCGCCCCGTCTCCAAAGACGGGGCGCTTGTAGACTACGCTACGCGATCAAGTCGAGACGTGCTCAGCCCCTACTCTTCGTCTTCTTCGTGCTCGTCGTCCCAGTCGTCGGCCAGCGGAAAGTCCACCTCGAAGGGGCTGACGCTGATGATTTCCAGCTCCTGCCCGCATTCGCCGCACGTGATCACCGCGCCCATGCGGGGCTTGTCCGAGCTGATGACCGAATCACAGTTGGGACAATATGCCTTCGCCATTTTAGCCTCCCTTTTTCTATCTGGTATCCCCGCTCAATCACGAATTCGGCGGGTCGCGCGCAAGTATAACACAAATTGGGCTCCGCGGCGGTGAGCGATTGGTGATAGTCCGGTGAAGATTTGGGGTGCGATGCCGGAGCACGTGCTTTTGCGTTCCAGCGAGGCTGTGCTATACTAGAACCCAACACAAGCAACGAGCCTCGGCGCTTGCACCGAGCCCGCGACAATGGCCAAGGCGGTGGGATGCGCCCTGGTAAGCGTACGGTAGCGCAGATCCCAACCACTGCCTGGGTGTGGCGGGTTCTTGTCCGCAGGGGCCCTCTTGATTCAGGCGGTCGTCCTCCAGGTGCGCTACCGCGTGGCCCGGCAGGGCTGGCATCGGTGGGCCGAACCCAAGCCCCACTGCTGCGAAAGGAGGGACTGGTTGCCTGTCACCTACACGAACCGCAAAGGCATTACTTCCTATCTGTGCCGGAGTGTCACCAAAACCGGTAGGTCCCGCTATTTCTTCGCGCACGAGCCGAGGGGCGAACCCGTGGAAGAGACACCTGAGGGTTACAAGATCGGTGAGAGCGCTAACGGGCTCGTCTTTCTGAAAAAGGACCGCCCTGCGCAGATCCTGCCAGCAGAGGTTGCCGCGGTCGAGGCGGCGGTGAAACGACATCCCAAGTCGCCCAACTACCGCGTCAGCGTCAAGCACGACCGAATTGAGATCCACGAGCGGATTGGGCCGGATGCTGAGGAGTTGACTAGGTGTAACCGTTCAGGGGGTCGGCGCTGTCGGGAGCAGAGATGGCGCAGGACGCCCCCAATTGGCAGCATCGCAGGCTTCAGTGAGGTAGTCCAGCACATTGCGCTGCTGTTGTTTCAGGGTGGCAACG
>Ga0307378_10000832_pt1 | contig 51778 bp, 56 predicted proteins | sample UN1MG_FD_202238 | JGI IMG/M metagenome (GOLD analysis project Ga0307378, IMG submission 202238) | Soil microbial communities from Risofladan, Vaasa, Finland - UN-1 | ecosystem: Environmental > Terrestrial > Soil > Coastal area > Acid sulfate soil | place: Finland: Risofladan, Vaasa | collected... | reverse complement strand
ACCGGCCCCGAGAACGGCCGCGTCGTCGGAAAAGGCTCGGACTTGGATCCTATAACCTGGAAGGAGTGCTATGCGCGAAGCAAACTAACCCTTTCCTTGACCAACCAATCCCCATGTGAATGGTTGTCGAGCCCGTTCATTCCCCAGAAGACCGTCCAAAAGACGAAGAGCAGGCACATCAGATAAGTCTTGCGGTCGAGCCAGCGCAGCAATGCCGCCATGGTTCTTTCATCTCCAAACGGTCAACACCCGGGAGATCAGAGTAGTTGCGGAGCCTTACCGGGAAATGAATTGATTTCGCAAGTAGATCCCACGCTCAACAAGGCAGGCCGCCGGTGTCGAGGCAATGGAGCGCGGCGTAAAGGTGGTAGTCGCCCCAGATCAGTTCGTGACGGACCGCGGCGCCTTTGGGCTTGTTGGCGCAGCCCTCGAGCAGCATGCCGGCCGGCCGGCTGTCATTAGCCGACTGCGGGGTCACTCTTGCTCCCAGGTTATCTACTAGTAGATCAAGCCGTGCGGTCAGGGCGCGGGCGTCGTCGGGCAGATCGTCGATTACGCTGAGGCGGGCCAGTGCTTCGGCGAGGGCGGCGGCGGCGGCGGTGTCGCGCGGCGCATCGGTGTGTTCGGCTTCGGTGAAATCGTAAGCCGGCACGCCGTCCTCGCCGGCATGGGTCCACCAGTAGTCAAGCAGGGTGCCAGCGGCGTCGAGCCAGTCGGCACCGCCGGTTTCCTCCCAGCCCCTCAGGAAGCCTGCGATCGCGACGGCATGGCCGCGGCTCCAGCACGAGGCCGCGTCGCGGCCATGAACCGTGTAGGTGCCGGTAGGCTCGCCCTTATCCACGTCATACGCCACGAATTCGGCGGTCGAGCCGTCATCGCGGATGAAGTCGCGCCGGGTAAGCGCCAATTGCCGCTCGGCGCCATCGAGGAAGGTTGCATCGCCGGTCTCGCGCAAGGCCCACCAGTCGAGCTGAAGCGCCGTCAGTACGCTTTCGACGGAAACGAGCGCGGCGCCGTCGATCCCATCGACCACGTCCATTCCCACGGCGATCCCGCCGGTCGACGGCATCACGGCGGTGCGTCCGGCATAGGCGGCGGCCAACGCCATGGCGCGGGTGGCGCGGTCGCTCAGCGTCTCGTAAAGCCGCGCGGCGCCATAGAAGAACAGCGGCGCCCGAAACATGGTGGGCTGGTTGACCAAATCGCGAAGCTGCCCCGAGCGTAAGGCGGCATCTTCGTATAGCCCCCAGTCCCCGGTGCGCTCGCCGGCGATGCGCAGCAGCTCGATCCAATGCCCGGCGCACCATTCGGGCTTGTCGGTAGTGTGCCAGCGCCCGGTCTCGGGGTCGGCGACGCTTGGCCAGGACGCCCCGATTTCCGCCCGCGTGACCAGCACGCGTTCGGTCATCTGATCGAGGATCTTGGCGCGGTCGGCCATGGAGCGGGCTCCTCAGGCTATGCGGGTTGTTGTCAAGCCGCACGATTGCACATACGTTCTGCCGGAGTAATCCTTATACGGCGGACGGTTATGGTTACCAACTGGAGCCCCGAGAGCTGGCGCGACAAACCGGCGGAGCAGATGCCAGCCTATGCCGATGCCAAAGCGTTGGCGGCGGCGGAAGAGACGCTGGCGAGCTACCCGCCGCTGGTCTTCGCCGGCGAGGCGCGCGATCTGAAATCCCAGCTCGCCGCGGCGGCGGAGGGCCGCGCTTTCCTGCTCCAGGGCGGCGACTGCGCGGAAAGCTTCGCCGAATTCCACGCCAATAACATCCGCGACACCTTCAAGGTCCTGCTGCAGATGACCGTGGTGCTGATGTATGCGGGCGGCCTGCCGGTGGTGAAAGTGGGCCGCATGGCGGGGCAGTTCGCCAAGCCGCGCTCGGCGCCGATGGAGGCGCAGGACGGCCGCGAGCTGCCGAGCTATCGCGGCGACATCATCAACTGTATGGCCTTCGAGGATGCCGGACGCGAACCCGATCCGGCGCGCATGGTGCAGGCCTACAACCAGGCGGCGTCGACGCTCAACCTGCTTCGAGCGTTCGCGCTGGGCGGATTTGCGGACCTGCATAAGGTTCACCGCTGGACCCAGGACTTCATTGCCGACAGCCCGGCGGGCGAGCGCTATGAGGAGCTGGCCGAGCGGATCAGCGAGGCGCTGACCTTCATGGCGGCGGCGGGGCTGACCTCGGAGGCGGCCCCGCAGATCAAGGAAGCGAGCTTCTTCACCTCGCATGAGGCCTTGCTGCTACCCTACGAACAGGCCTTGACCCGCGAGGACAGCCTGAGCGGCGAGTGGTACGACTGCTCGGCGCATATGCTGTGGATTGGCGACCGCACGCGTCAGCCCGGCGGCGCCCATGTCGAATTCCTGCGCGGGACCAAGAACCCGCTGGGCCTCAAATGCGGGCCGTCGCTCGATCCGGACGAGCTGATCCGCCTCATCGATATCCTGAACCCAGCAAACGAGGCCGGGCGGCTCACCTTGATCGCGCGCATGGGCGCCGACGGTGTCGGCACCGGCCTTGTGCCGCTGGTGCGCAAGGTCAAGGCCGAGGGCCGCGCCGTGGTCTGGTCGTGCGATCCGATGCACGGCAACACGATCAAGTCGGCGAGCGGCTACAAGACCCGCCCCTTCGACCGCATACTTAAAGAAGTCCGCGGGTTCTTTGAGGTTCACGAGGCCGAGGGAACCTATCCCGGCGGCGTCCATTTCGAGATGACCGGCCAGAACGTCACTGAATGCACCGGCGGCGCGCAGGCGATCACCGACGAGGACCTGGCCGACCGTTATCACACCCACTGCGATCCACGGCTTAATGCGAGCCAGTCGCTGGAGCTCGCTTTCCTGGTCGCCGAATCGTTGAAATCGGCGCGCAGCGGCACCGTGCAGAAACTGGCCGCACCACAGTAACGCCGATACGCGTATCGCGGGGAACCGCTTTTCCATGACCAAAAATTCTAAGCCCAACGGCCATCTGGTTCCCGCCGAGCCTGACGTGCCGCGCTGGACCGACAAGTACCTCACGCGCACCAAGGACATCGTCGGCAGATTCGGCGACGCCCAGGTGACCTACGCCATCTTCATGCGTCGCCCGGTCGTCTCGGCGCCGCGCCTCATGGTCGAATGGCTGGAGGCGATCGCCAAGGCGCGCGGCGCGACCTTCGAGATTGAGGTGAATTACGAGGAAGGCCGCTGGGTTGGTGCCGGCGAGCCGATGATCTTCCTGTCCGGCTCGCTGCATGCGCTGGTCGATCTGGAGACGATCTTCCTGCAGAAATTGGGCGCGGCCTGTGTTGCTGCCTACAACGCCTTCACCATGTGCGTGGAACTGCCGCATGCGGCCTTCCTGGCCTTCGATGCGCGGCATTGCGCGGGCACCGAGATGGCGGAGCTGATGGCGTATGCCGCTTCGGTTGGATCGGGCAGGGCGAGACGGAAGGCGAACGCGGTCGGCTTCGTCGGCAATGCGACCGATGCGACGGCACATTATTTCGGCCAGGAGGCTGGACTCGGCACGATGCCTCACGCCTTGATCGGCTACGCCGGGACGACGGTGCGCGCGGCGGAGATGTTCCACGAGGCGTTCCCGGAAGAAGATCTTACCGTCCTCGTCGACTATTTCGGCCGCGAGGTCAGCGACACGTTGGAGGTCTGCGAACGCTTTCCGAAGATCGCCGCCGACGGCCGGCTCAGCGTGCGCATCGACACGCCAGGTGGCCGCTATATCGAAGGGCTCGACCCGCCCGCCTCCTACGCCGTGCTTGAACGCAACGCGCCCGATGCGATCCGTGGCTACCGCTCGGATACCGAATTGCGCCACTTGATCGGCGGCGGCGTTTCCTCGGCTGCGGTCTGGCACCTGCGCGAACGGCTGGATAAGGCAGGCTTCGGCAAAGTGAAGATCGTGGCGTCGTCGGGCTTCGGGCCGGAGAAATGCAAGGTGATGGCGATGGCCAAGGCGCCGATCGATGCGGTGGGCACCGGCTCCTTCCTGCCCGACGACTGGCACGAGACCTACGCGACCGCCGACATCATCGCCTATGACGGCACGCCGCGCGTCAAGGTCGGCCGCGAATTCCTGCTGCGCAAGGCTGCCGAATGAACCTGGCTCTACCGGCGGGGGCCTGTCTTCTCATGTCCTTGATCGCGGCTGCGCCCGTCGCCGCGCAATCATCGACCGGGCCGGTTGCGAAACCCTGCCAGGCGGCCGTGTCGACAGTCCGATACGGGCGTATTCTCAGACTCCCCGCGAAACTGAAAACCGAGATCGCATCGTACCGTCGCGGCTGGGCTGCGGCCTGCGCGAAGGGCAGGGGAGCCTCGCTGGGCGCGCTGCTGTTGCGGGCCGAGCGCATCAAAACCGGCATGATAAAGGCGATCACCGTGCGGCGGCCGCAAGGCAAGACCGCCGACTGCCTGCACGGCGAGTTGAGCAATGTCTATCCGAGCTTCGTGCCGGCGATGCAGGGCTCGATTATCGAATTCGAGTTCTTCGAGCCGATGTTGGCCGTGTTCAAGGCACATATCCGGCTTGGCAACGCCGAAGACCGGGGGTTCTTCGAAAGCCACACGCGGCTGTTCGGCGGCGATTTCAAGGCGCCGCCCTGGATCGAGCGGACCTGGGACTATGGCGGCTGCATCCGGCTTGGCCGATGGAGCCCGCACGGGCCGCCGCGGCCGGGCTACGACTTCGTGGCCGCGGCGCGCGATATCGCGCGCCTTAAGGCCGCACTCAGGACCCGCTGGTACCGCGAGAAAGTGACCACCCTGGAAGCGCGTATGCTGCGTGCGCTCGCGAGCCTGCCGCAGCGGCGCGGCGGCAAGGGCAAAGCGCCGCTGATCGACGCGTGCGGCAGCAAAGCTGAAGCGGTCGCCGCGATCCGCCAAATTACTGTCGGGCTCGGCGGCAAGCACAGCGCCTATCGCCGCGCGGCGGCCGCGCTGCGGCGCACGCTGACGGCAATCGAAGCAGGACGGGTGCGGGTCTGCGAGAAGGCGAGCTGTTCGGGCGGGTAGGCCCGGCTGTCTCTAAATGTCGACGGCGTGTACGTGTTCGCCGCCTTGCGTCAGAACGCCTGTGGCTGTGTCACGCTCCTTGTCGTCGCGGACATGAACCCAGCAGATGACCCCGCCGTCGCGCACGCTCGCCTCGAAGCGGTCGTGATACTGGCGGTCGATATAGCGGGTGAAGACGTCGCCCAGCGAGAGGTCCGCTGCCGTGGCCGCGCCGGAGGCCGCACCGACCGGTCCGCCGACCGCGAAAGCGGCGCCGGCAACGCCGATCTCGCCGATGATGGCGACGGTCTCGGCGATGAAGTGGATGGCCTTGTGGAGCGCGCCCTCGGTATCGAGGTCCTCGCGCGGCGTATCGGGGCGGTCGGCCAGTTCATCGGCGTCGGGGATGCGGCCGAAATGGTCCTTCACCGCGTCATGGTCGGCCAGGACACTGATCGCTGCCCGATCGAAGCCGGCGTCCAGCAGCGCGTCCAGCGCCGCCGTAAACGCGTCGGCGTTATGAAAAATGGCGGCGACGCTTCGATCCCCGCCCGATCCCGCTTGCTTGGCGGCCATGCGCGCACTCCGCTCGCTTGTTATTAGGTCAGCCGTCTTAGACCACAAGCACACCCGAGGGGACAAGCGCCGGGCAGCTCAATCGTTTGATCCGCCCCGGAGCGCCGCGACTTCAGTTTCCAGTTGGGCGATCCGAGCCCTCAGCGAGCCGATCGCGGGTTCGATCTCATCCTGCGTGAAACGCGGCGTGATGTGCTGGGGGCAGTTGACGTCCCAGGCCTCGATCGTGAAGACAAGCGCGCGTTCGGGCTTGGCCTTGTAACTCGGGTCGGCGAGTTTCTCGACCAGTACAGCGTCGTCCTCGACCATTCGCGCCTGGCCCCAGATCTTGATGCGGCGTCGATTGGGGTAGTCCATCAAGAAGAGATGCGCCTTGCCGTTCTCGGTCAGGTTACCGAGGCTGACATATTGCCGGTTGCCGGAGAAGTCGGCCAGCGCCAGCGTCTTGTCGTCGAGCACCTTGATGAAGCCCTTGGGGCCGCCGCGATGCTGGATGTAGGGCTGGCCGTCGGCGGTGGCGGTGGCGAGATAGGCGCTGTCTCGCTCGGCGATGAAGCCGGCAAGGTCGGGCGTGACCCGGTCCTGCCAGCCGCCCTTGGCTTCCATCTTCCCGTATCCGGCGCGTGATCCCAGGCGCGCCTGCGCGTCTTTGACCGTGGAGGTAAAGGCGATGTCGCTGACAAATTCGCGGGTCATTGATTTTCTCCCGACGAGCTGTCCAGGAATTGGGCGCAGTCGGCATCTTCCCGCGGCCCACCGCCCCATGCCTCGTAGCATGTCAGTAATTTTGCGAGCGCCTCGTAGTTTCCTTCGAAACTGTGGATGGTGTCTTGGATGGATTTGTCGCTCATGATGATCTCCTCTCAATCAAGGCCGGGCGGAGCCTGGTCGAGGTGTCCGCCTGGCATACTCTCTAGCTGCGGTGGACGACGTGATGCCCCAGAAACCGGCGCATATGGCCGGCGATAACCTCAACATCCTCCTCGAGAGCAAAATGCCCCGTGTCCAGAAGATGGAAATCGAGCGCTTTTAGATCCCGCTGGTATGGATATGCGCCTTCGGCCGGGAATATTTTGTCGTTCTTTCCCCAGACGATGAGGGTTGGCGGCTGGTGGGTGCGCAAATAGTTCTGCCAGGCAGGATACTGTGCAGGGTTCGATCCGTAATCGTAGAACAACTGAAGCTGGATCACTTGGTTGCCGGGTCGGTCCAGGTGGTATTGGTCGTAGATCCAGTTGTCCGGGCTGATGCGCGTCTTGTCGCGGGTGCCGTGGGTGTATTGCCACTCGGTGGCCTGGATATTGAGGAAGCCTGCCAAGGGCTTGGCGTTGGCGGGAGTACGGTTCTTCCAGTACGCGCGGAACGGCTTCCAGAACCCGCGCAGGCCTTCCTCGTAGGCGTTGCCGTTCTGGATGACCAGGGCCTCGACCCGTTCGGGATGTTTGACGGCCAGGCGGAACCCGGTCGGTGCACCGTAATCCATGAGGTAAAGCGTGTAGCGCTTAAGGCCGAGCTTTTCGGTAAAGCGCTCAACCACCTGCGTGAGATTGTCGAAGGTGTACGCGAACGCGTCGACGGTTGGCATCGAGCTGCGGCCGAAGCCGGGATAGTCGGGCGCGATGACGTGGTAGCGGTCCGACAGCGCCGGGATCAGGTTCCGGAACATGTGCGACGAAGTCGGGAAGCCATGCAGCAGCAGCACGGTCGGTGCGTCACGCGGCCCGGCCTCGCGGTAAAAAATGTCGAGGCCGTCGATCCTGACGGTTCGGTGCAAGATCGGGTGCTGACGGGTGCTGCGTTTGGGCGATGCAGCTGCGGCGGCTGGGTTGGCAGCAGTTGCGCCGGCGGCCGCCGCCAGCACGGCCCCTGCTGCGATGCCGCCCCGCAGCAGGCTGCGGCGACCGATCTGGTGTGTCTTGTTCGAGGTCATTTGTGTTCTCCTGTTTGCAAAGGTTCGAGTTCGATAGGGGCCGTATGCGCGAGGATCGGGCGTGTCATCCTCCGCGATTGCGAAGTCAAGCGGCGCGGCGCCAAGCGCCCGCCGGTCCGGGGATGGCCGTGTCGCGGCGCCGCTCGGCTAGAGGGTGTGCGTCTTGCGGCGCGCCGCCGTCGAACACACGGAAGCGCCGGCGCCGATCGGCGGCATTGCGATGGGCTTCAATCCGGCTGCGTGCGCGGCCGAGCGCGGATTCCCAGAGACCGCGTTCGACGAACGCACCGATGCTGATTCCCGAGACGAAGGCCACCAGCAGCGTCGAAAGTACGATGATCCACATGTTCCACCTCCTCGGCCTGGCCTGGCCGGCCTGCCCATTGCTTCGGTTCATATATAGACAGATCAGTCTGTTTACACAAGAAGAAAGATCATGCCCATTCCCCAGGCAGGGGAAAGACCAAACTTCGCCTCAATTAAATGATTTGTGGGAAAATAATACGGAGTGTGGTTCGGTTCGATTGAGGGCTGGACAAAAACTAGCTGTCCATTATATACAGACCTGTTTGTAACTAATTGGGAGTCGTCGAATGCCATCGCCCCGACGCGAGCACCTCATCGAGACGGCCGCGCGCCTGTTCAACGCGCACGGCTATCATGCCACCGGCATCGATCGGATCCTGGCCGAGGCCGGGGTGGCGAAGATGACCCTCTACAACCACTTCCGCTCTAAGGACGAGTTGATCCTGGCGGTGCTGCGGCGGCGTGACGAGACTTTCCGAAACATGTTGGTCCGCTCCGTCGAGCGCCGCGCGGAGACCGCGCGTGAACGGCTGCTGGCGATATTCGATGTCTTGGGAGAATGGTTTGCTTCCAAGGATTTCCGCGGCTGCATGTTCATCAATGCGAGCGCCGAATACGGCGCACCGGACAGTGCGATCCGGGCCGCTTCATGCGAACACAAACGATTGCTGACCGGCTATATCGAGGAATTGGCGCGCGAGGCGGGGGCGGCAGAGCCGGCGGCATTGGCGGGCCAGATCATGCTTTTGACCGAAGGCGCGATCGTGTCGGCGCAGATCAACTGCGACTGCGCGGCAGCCCAGCAGGCCAAAGGCGCGGCGGCGACCCTGGTCGCGGCGGCGATCCCGGCCGACTAGCTGGAACTTGGCCGACCTGCCTGCAGGGCTGCGATGATCGGGAACAGCACCAGCCCGGCTGCGAGCCCGCCGGCATGCGCCTGCCAACTGATCGCACCTTCGACGCCGAAGCTCTCGCCGCCCATCAGCGAAACCCCAAGATTGAGCGCCATGAAAACTGCGACATAGGCGACCATGGCGCCGATCTTCCGCGCCACGCTGGCGCCTTGCGTGAGGACGTAAGCACCGGCGCCGATCAGCCCGAACACCGCCCCCGAGGCGCCGATGACGATTGCCGGCTCGCCCCAATGGGCGGCCAGGCCGGCGAAGCTGCCGACGGCGCTGGTCGCCAGGAAAAAGATCACGAAACCAACCAGGCCCAGATGGCGGACGGCCGTGCGTCCGAAGGCGGCGATCCATAGCGCGTTGAATAGCAGATGAAAGATGCCCTCATGGGCGGCCCAGCTCGTGAACAGGCTGTAAAGCCTGAGCGGCTGGAAGGCCCCGTCGCGCGCGAAGAGATAGGCGCCAAGGCCGCGCATCAGTTGAAGCTGTGCTTCGGCCGGCAGGATCCAGGCAATGACCTGGACGGCCGCCATGACGGCGAGTAGTGCCGTTACCACGCGTGGCGGGCGGCGGATATCCTCGGCGGCGATACTTTGCCCGATAAGCGGAAACCACGGCGGCGTCCGGGCCGATTTCTGTTTTTGGCGTTCAAGAAGGTCGCTCACACTCGCAGCTTACCGCGCGTGCGCCGCGGCTGGTAGGGTCATTCCGCCGCGACGGGCAGGGCAGTGCCCGCGACCTTGCCTCGGATAACCTCGTTGCCCTCGCACGGATCGGTCGGGATGTTGCGCGCGAGCACCAGCGAAATGCCGGCCAGGCCCGCGCCGGTCAGGAACACCGCCGCCGGTGCGATCAGCCACAAAAGCCCGTAAAGCGCCGGCAGGAACACCGCGACGATGTGGCTGATCGTAAAGGAGACGCCCGCGGTTGGCGCCATGTCGGCCGGATCGGCAATCTTCTGGAAATAGGTCTTCATTGCGATTGCCATGGCGAAGAACACGTGATCGAGGATGTAAAGGCCGGCGGCGATGGTCGGGTTCTCGACGACCGCATAGCCGGCGAAGATGACGATGAGCCCAATATATTCGAGCGTCAGCGTGCGGCGCTCACCGATGCGGCCGATCAGCTTGCCGATCTGCGGAGCGGCGAAGATGTTGATGACACCGTTGATGAAGAAAAGGATGGCTATGTCGGCGACCCCATAGCCGAATTTCTCCACCATCAGGAAGCCCGCGAAGACCATGAATATCTGCCGCCGCGCGCCTTGCATGAAGACGAGCGCATAGTAGAGCCAGTAGCGCCGGCGCAGCACGATGGTCTTGCGCTGCTCGACCGGTTGGGGAAAGCGTGGAAACGCTGCCCAGGCGACGACCGCAATTATCAGCGTGACGCTGCCGCCCAGAATGAAGACCCATTTGAAGTCGAGCCCGGCGAGCTTGGTCGCCGCGTAGATCATGGCAAAACAGGCGATCGAAGCGAAGGAGCCGACGGCCAGAAGGCGCCCGAAAGTGTGCGGCGCCTTCTTCTTGTCGATCCATTGCATCGCCAGGCTTTGCTGCAGTGCCTCATAGTAGTGGAAGCCCGCCGACCACAGCATGGTGGTGACGATGAGACCGGTCAGCGACGGAAAAAAGCCCGTGATCAGAACGCCCGAGCCGAGCGCCACCAGGGACACCAGAGCTAAGCTCTGTTCTCGGATAAATAAAAGGACGAAAATCACTGTAAATGCAAGAAAACCAGGGATTTCGCGCAAGCTCTGGAGAATACCCATTTCGGCGCCCGTGAATGCGGCGCGCTCGATGGCAAAATTGTTGATGAGGCCCATCCAGGTCGCAGCCGACATTGGAACGGCCGCCGCCATCAACAGCAGCAAGACTTCCGGTCGTCGCCAACCCATACGGTCTGGTGCGCGGTGAGGGGGTTCGATCACGCGTGTTGCTCCAAATTTGGATGCGGGCCGATTTGTCGTCCGGCCGATCCATCGTCCACCGAAATAGATATGTCTGGATCGCGTGACAATCTATCGGCATAATGTCATTTGATGTCGCAAAACGGACAGATCATAGATCGATCGAGCGAACAGGCGCTGTTCGACGACGCATTGCGGCCCCGGCCACAGGGGCGTGAGCGACCGCTGGTCGCCTATTCCAGAGACATGGCTGATGGCGACGTCATCGCCTGGCACCGCCACGATCATGCCCAGCTCTTCTATGGGGGCTCGGGGTTGATGCGTGTGGAAAGTACCGCCGGCGCCTGGGTCGTGCCGCCGGCCCGCGCGGTTTGGATCCCGCCCGGGATCGACCATCAAGTGACCGCCGTGGGCGCGGTGGAGATGCGCGCGGTTTATCTCCTGCGTGAAGCCATCAAGGGCCTACCGGATGGCTGCCGCGTGTTGGGTGTCTCGCCGCTGCTGCGCGAGCTCGTTGCGGCGGCGATGAAGTTGCCGCCGGATTATGCGCTCGATGGTCCCGAGGCACGGTTGGTCGGGGTGTTGATCGACCAGCTTCGGGTGGAACCGTTGGAGCAGCTGCACTTGCCGATGCCTCGCGACAGGCGCTTGCGCGCGGTCACCGAGGCGCTGATCGCCGATCCGGCCGATCCCCGCACATTGGAGGATTTTGGCGGGGCCGCAGGGGCAAGCGCGCGCACATTGGCGCGGCGTTTCCTTGCCGAAACTGGGCTCACCTTCGGGGCCTGGCGGCAGCAGCTGCGGCTTCACGAAGCGCTGGCACGGCTGGCCCAGGGCGAACCGGTGACCACAGTCGCCTTCGAGATCGGCTATGACAGCCCCTCGGCATTCATCGCAATGTTCCGCAAGACGCTGGGCGCCACGCCGGGGCAATATCTGTCGCGAAGCTAGAAGCGCGGGGGGCGGAGGCAAATGAGCGCTTGGGCGCGTCGCGGCGGAGAGGCCCTGATCGGCCGGATCTTCGACAAATACGACCGCTACCGGCTGCTCCAGTGGCTGGCGCGCGACCAGGGCATTTCGGCCTTCGTGGTCGATGGCGAGCAGGGCGTCGTCGAGGGCCCGGTCGAGGATTTCGCGATCATGCGAACCTACGCCCAGAAAAGAAGCTGGGCGAAGGCGACCGCCGAGCGTATCGCCGCTTTCCTCGTGGACGGCGGGACGTATTTGGATATCGGCGCCAATATCGGTCTGACGACGATCCCCGTGGCCCGCAATGCGAAGATCGAGTGTGTGGCCTTCGAACCCGATCCGGCGATGTTCGCGCTCCTAACCGCCAATGTTGCGCGGAACTGCGGGGACGCAGACGTCGCATTGCGCAATCTCGCGCTAAGCGACCGCGACGCGACGGTCACGCTGTCGCGCTCGCCGGGCAATGCTGGCGATATCCGAATTCAACGCCATACAGGCCCCGCGGCTAACGGTGCCGCGTCCTGGCCGTCGGTGGAGGTGCCCGCGCGGCGACCTGACGGGCTTGGCCTTCGGACCCGCGATGCCTTGGCCGTCAAGATCGACACCCAGGGTGCCGAGGCGCTCGTGGTCGCCGGGGGACGAGGCGTGCTGGCGCGCGCGGGCCTCCTGACGCTTGAATTCCGGCCTTATGCGCTGGCGGCAAATGCCGGCGATGTCGGGGTGATCCTCGACTTTCTGCGAGAGAACTTTCGGCACGGCGAGATCGTGCGCGGCGACAGCGCCGAGGCCGCCGAGTCCCAGCCGATCGCCGCGCTCATCAGCCGGCTGGCAACACTGGCCGATGCTGACCGCGGTGATCCGGATGTCTACTACGATGTGTGGCTATTCAAGTGAGCGCTGCGGCGGTGGCGGCACCTCATCGCAGCCGCTATTATCGCAAGAAGGCAGTCATCAGGCAGCAAGGGAGGATACCATGAAGGCGATCAAACATGCGGCGGCGGTGCTGGCCATCGTAGTCGTGGCGGGCCCCGTGCTTTCGGCGGAGCTGACGGCGAACGAGGCGGCGGCGGCGATCCGCTCGGGCAAGATCTCCAGCGCGGCGCTGGTCAAGGCACTGATCGCCAAGGCGAAGGCGGGCAGGGGCTTGAACGCTTTCATCACGCTCGACGAAACCGGCGCGCTCAAGGCTGCCGCGGCGGCGGACGCCGCGCGCAAGCCCGACGCGAAGCTGGGGCTGCTTCACGGCGTGCCGCTCGCCATCAAGGACAACATCCATGTCGCGGGCCTTACCAACAGCGCCGGCACGCCGGCCCTCAAGGGTTTCACACCTGAAGCGCATGCGCCGGTGATCGCGCGTCTGATCAAGGCCGGCGCGATCATCCTCGGCAAGACCAACATGCACGAGCTCGCCTTCGGCATCACCAGCAACAACAGCGCCTTCGGCGCGGTCGGCAATGCCTACAACGCCGCCCGCTTTGCCGGCGGCAGCAGCGGCGGCACCGGGAGTGCCGTGGGCTCCCGCATGGCGCCCGCTGGCCTCGGCAGCGATACCGGCGGCTCGGTGCGAATTCCGGCGGCGGTCAACGGCATCGCCGGGCTGCGGCCGACGCTCAACCGCTATCCGCAGGCCGGCATCACGCCGATTTCGCACACCCGCGACACGGCGGGACCGATGGCGCGCACGGTCGCCGATCTTGTGCTGCTTGATCGCGCGATCGCCGGGGGTGGGCCGATCGCGGCCGCGGCGCCCGGCGGCATCCGGCTCGGCGTGCCGCGCGGTTATTTCTGGACCGATCTTGGCCCCGAGACCAAGCGGGTCGCCGAAGCCGCGCTGGCTAAGCTCAAGGCCGCGGGTGTCACGCTGGTGGAGGCGGAGCTGCCCACCGTGCCGTCTCTAAACGGCAAGGTCAGCTTCCCGGTCGCGCTCTACGAGACCCCGCGCGATCTTGGCGCTTATCTCGCCCGCTACAAGACCGGGCTGACGGTGAAAGCGGTCGCCGCCAAGATCGCCAGCCCTGACGTGCGCGGCGTCTTCATGGGGCCGATCCTTGGCGAGAAGCCAATGCCGACGCCGGTCTACCGGGCCGCGATCGATACCTTCCGGCCACAACTGCGCCAAGCCTACGCCGAATATTTCGCGGCCCATAAGGTCGATGCTATCGTCTTCCCGACGACGCCTCTGGTTGCAGCGGCGATCAAGGGCAGCGATGCAACGGTGATGCTGAACGGCAAGAAGGTTCCGACCTTCCCGACCTACATCCGCAACACCGATCCGGGCAGCAATGCCGGGATCCCCGGATTGACTGTGCCGGCGGGCTTGAGCAAGGATGGCATGCCGGTGGGTCTGGAGATCGACGGGCCGGCCTGGACTGATCGCCGGTTGCTCGCGATCGGTCTGACCTTGGAGAGCGTGCTTGGACGCTTGCCGCCGCCGAAACGCTGATCGCGCCCCACATGCACCGGCCGCCGATCGATTAGCTCGGCTTATCGACCGGATGAGAACTCTTCGTTCGCCCTCACTGCCGACGCGCGCTAGAGTTCTTCCGATGCACCGCGGCGGCGGATTGCACGGTGAGCGAGCCCGAAGTGAGCGACGTTGAACGAAGCGGCGGGTGTATGTGCGGCGGCGTGCAGTTCCGGGCGCGCGGCGAACCGAAACGGGTTGGTGTGTGCCACTGCACCACCTGCCAGAAGAACTCGGGGTCGGCTTTCTTGGTCTTCGCGGTTTATCCGCGCGAGCGGGTGGAACTAACGGGCGAGACAAAAAGCTATATTGCCCAGACCGGCCAGCGCCTCTTCTGCCCAATTTGCGGCTCGACCATCGGCTTTTTCGATGACCCCGATGAGATCGATCTGGCGCTCGGTATCTTCGACGAGCGGCCCGGCTTCAAGCCTGCCTATGAACTTTGGGTCGGCAGCCGGCATGACTGGCTGCCGCATATCGACGGGCTCCGCCGTTACCCGCAGAACCGCGACGGCGAGCCACTCGAGGAGGCTTGATCCACGGGCTTTCGTGACGACTTTTTAGGGGGTAGGGTCCGCTCCCCGGACCCGGCCCCTCGAAGAGACGCCCGATGACCGATACGCTGCGCATCGCCATCGCCCAGCTCAATCCGACCGTCGGCGATATCGACGGCAATGTCGCGCAGATCCTGCAGGCGCGCGAGCAAGCGGCGCGTCTGAGTGCCGATCTGGTGGTTCTGAGCGAGCTGGTGGTCACCGGCTATCCGCCGGAGGATCTTGTCCTCAAGCCGTTCTTCCAGGATAAGGTCGAGGCGGCGGTCGGCGAGCTTGCGCGGGCCACCGAAGATGGCGGGCCGGCGCTGGTTATCGGCGCGCCCTGGCGCGAGGATGGCAAGCTGCACAATGCGGCGCTGCTGCTCGATGGCGGCAAGATTGTCGGTGCGCGGCTCAAGCATCATCTGCCCAATTACGGTGTCTTCGACGAGATGCGGGTCTTCGCGCCCGGGCCGATGCCGGGGCCGGTGCCGTTCCGCGGCGTGCGGCTTGGCATGATGGTCTGCGAGGATATGTGGTTCGAGGACGTGAGCGAGTGCCTGGAAGAATCGGGTGCGGAGATACTTGTCTGCATCAATGGCTCGCCCTACGAGGGCGACAAGCCCGACGAGCGGCTCAACCTCGCTGTCGCCCGGGTCGGCGAAACCGGTCTGCCGATGATCTATGTGAACCAGGTCGGCGGCCAGGACGAGCTGGTCTTCGACGGCGCCTCGTTCGTGCTTGATGCTGGCCACAAGCTGACCTTCCAGGCACCGGCCTACCGGACCCACGTGGCGCTTACCGAATGGACCCGCGACGGCGACGGCTGGGCCTGCGCCGCGGGCGAGATCGACAAACATCCCGAGGGGCTGGAGGCGATTTATCGCGCGATGGTGCTGGGCTTGCGCGACTATGTCGGCAAGAACGGCTTTCCGGGCGTGCTGCTGGGGCTTTCCGGCGGCATCGATTCCGCGCTGACCGCGGCGGTGGCGGTTGACGCGCTGGGGGCCGAGCGCGTGCACACGGTGATGATGCCCTCGCCCTATACCTCCAATGAGAGTCTGGAAGACGCCCGCGCCTGCGCCGAGCTTCTGGGAGCGCGGCTCGACGAGGTCTCGATCGGTCCGGCCATGGCGGCATTCGAGACCATGCTGAAGCCGCTGTTCGACGGCCGCGAGCCGGACGCGACCGAGGAGAATATCCAGGCGCGCGCTCGCGGCATCACGCTGATGGCGCTTTCCAACAAGTTCGGCAACATGGTGGTCTCCACCGGCAACAAGTCGGAGATGTCGGTCGGCTACGCCACGCTCTACGGCGATATGTGCGGGGGCTATTCGGTGCTGAAGGACGTCTACAAGACCGATGTGTTCCGGCTCGCCGACTGGCGCAACCAGGTGCGGCCGACCGACGCGCTGGGGCCGGAGGGCCGCGTCATCCCCGAGCGCATCATCACCAAACCGCCCTCGGCCGAGCTCAAGCCCGACCAGACCGACCAGGACACACTGCCGCCATACGACAAGCTCGACGATATTCTGAAATGCCTGATCGAGCACGAGATGAGCATCGGCGAGATCGTCGCGCGCGGGCATGAGCACGCGACGGTGGCGCGGGTCTGGCGCATGCTCGACATTGCCGAGTACAAACGTCGCCAGGCCCCGCCAGGCGTGAAGCTGACCCGCAAGGCTTTCGGCAAGGAGCGCCGCTATCCGATCACCAATGCCTTCAAAAGCCTGATTTAGTCCCGGCAGGAGCCCGATATGGGCCCGGCAGGCGCCCGGCTCGGGCATGGACCCGCCCCTGGAAACCTGATACCTGTTGCCCCGGCGCAACGATATTTCGGCGGAAGCGCTTGAATCCAAAGGCAATCAGCGGCAATCGGGACCCATATCGACGGTCCAATCGACGGCACCCAATACTAGCTACAGGCCCATGAGCGAACGCGTCTATCTTTACGACTCCACCCTGCGCGACGGGGCGCAGACCCAAGGGGTCGATTTCTCCGCCACCGACAAGGCGGCGATCGCGATCGAGCTCGACCGGTTGGGCATCGACTATGTCGAAGGCGGCTGGCCGGGGGCCAACCCGACCGACGATGCTTTCTTTGCCGATCCGCCGAAGCTGACACGCACGCGGCTTGCCGCCTTCGGCATGACCCGGCGCGAGGGGCGCTCGGCGGAGAACGATCCGGGGCTGGCGGCGATCCTCGGCACTTCGGCCAAGGTGGTCTGCATGGTCGGCAAGGCCTGGGACTTCCATGTCGACACGGCGCTCGAGATCGAGCATGACGAAAATCTGCGCATGATCGGCGAGAGCGTGGCTCACGCCGTCAAGATGGTCGAGGAGGTGATGTTCGACGCCGAGCATTTCTTTGACGGCTGGAAGGCCAACCGCGACTACGCGATGGCCTGCATCCAGGCTGCCTACGATAACGGCGCGCGCTGGGTCGTGCTCTGCGACACCAATGGCGGGACCTTGCCGCACGAGATCGAGGCCATCGTGCGCGAGGTCGCCGAAACGGTTCCGGGCAGCCACCTTGCGATCCATTGCCACAACGACACCGAGAACGCGGTGGCGAACTCGCTCGCCGCCGTGCGCGCCGGCGCGCGCCAGATCCAGGGCACCGTGAACGGCCTGGGCGAGCGCTGCGGCAATGCGAACCTGATAGCAATCCTGCCGACGCTGATGCTGAAGATGGGTTACGAGACCGGCGTGAAGACCGAGGATTTGAAGCACCTCACCCATGTCTCACGCATCATCGACGAGCGCCTTAATCGCGCGCCGTCGCGCAATGCCGCCTATGTCGGCGAGTCGGCCTTCGCGCATAAGGGCGGTCTGCATGCCTCGGCGGTGGAGAAGAACCCGGCAACCTATGAGCATATCGACCCCGCGATCGTCGGCAATGCGCGCCACATCGTCGTCTCTGACCAGGCGGGCCGCTCCAACATCCTGGCGCGCTTTCGCGAGATCGGCCTTCAGATCGACCCCAAGGACAAGAAAGTCGGCCGCCTGATCGAGGAGGTGAAGGCGCGCGAGCATGACGGCTACTCGTACGATGGCGCCGATGCGAGCTTCGAGATGCTGGCACGCCGGGTGCTGAACGGCGTGCCGAGCTACTTCCTGACCGAGAGCTTCCGCGTCGAGGTCGAGCGCCGCTTCAATGCCAAGGGCGAGTTGACGACGGTCAGCCAGGCGGTGATCAAGCTCATGGTCGGCAATCGCAATTATATGGAAGTCGCCGAAGGCAACGGCCCCGTCGATGCGCTCGATCATGCAATGCGCCGGGCCCTGCTGCCGGCCTATGAGCAGCTCGAGGACTTGCGGCTGGTGGATTACAAAGTGCGCATTCTCACCCCCGAGGCCGGCACCGCGGCGGTGACGCGGGTGCTGATCGAATCGGCCGACAGCGTGGGCGAGCGCTGGGCCACGGTGGGCATTTCGCCCAATATCATCGAGGCGTCGTACGAAGCGCTCAACGACAGCATTGTCTACAAGCTCTATCGCGACGGCGCCCAGGCGCCGGCGTAAGGCGCGGCCGGCGGTGGTTGGCCTCTATTCCCGGAGAACCAAGAAAAAGCAGCCGGTGAGCGATGTCGCCGGTCCGGTGATCGTGCTGGTCCACCCCCAGCTCGGCGAGAATATCGGCGCCTGCGCCCGGGCGATGCTCAACTGCGAGCTCTCCGCACTTCGCCTCGTCAAGCCCAAGAACGGCTGGCCCAACGAGTTCGCGGTCAAGGCGGCCTCCGGCGCTCACGGGTTACTCGACCGCGTCGAGGTCTTCGAGACCACCGAGGAGGCGATCGCCGATCTGACGCTCGTCTATGCCGCCACGGCGCGCCGCCGCGACATCGTGAAGACGATAATGACGCCGCGCGCGGCGGCGGCCTCGATGCGCGATACGATCGCGGACGGCAACCGGATCGGCGTGCTGTTCGGCCCGGAGCGGACGGGGCTGGAGAATGACGATGTGGCGCTGGCGGAAGCCGCGATCGAGGTGCCGCTCAATCCGGCCTTCAGCTCGCTCAACCTTGCCCAGGCGGTGCTCATCATTGCCTACGAATGGTACCTGACGGGCGTCACCGCACCCGCCGTCGAAACGCCGCTTCCGGGCACCGAGCGCGCCAGCCGCGAAGCGCTCATTGCCTTCTTCGAACATTTGGAGAGCGAGCTCGACGATTGCGGTTTCCTGCGTCCGCCCGAAAAGCGCGCCAGCATGGTCCGCAACATCCGCAATCTGTTCCAGCGCGGCGGTTTGACCGAGCAGGAAGTGCGTACACTGCGAGGCATCGTCGCGGGGCTGACGAAGTGGCGGCAAAAGGGCGTGAAGCGGGAGCGATAGACCGGGGCCCGATGCGCGTTGCCTGACGCGCGGCGCGCCTGACAGCATATTGCCGCAATTTCACCCCCATCCCGAGCCCGATTTCGGCGGTATCTCGCCCCATTCAATAGTTATCGAGATCGCATCCCTTGGAATGGGAGCGGACAGATGATGGGCACCGTCGGTGTATATGTGAAAAAATCCTCCGGCCTGCTTGGCCGGATCTTGCTCTGGCAGGTTGTGGCCATGCCGGTCCACGTGACCGGCGCGCTCATTTGTTTAATCGTCGTCAACGAGATTGTAATTCAGGGTTGGGTGGGCGTCGGTGTTCTAGTCGGCCTTCTGATCTCCATGATGATGATCTCGGCATTCGTCTATTTCCGCTACTTCGAGCGCTTGATCAGCGGACTGTGGGCCGACAAGTGGGTATTCGTGCCCGTCATGGCGACCGTCCTAACCGTCAATGCGGCGCTCGTGGTCATTCTGGTCCTGTTTTGGCTCATTCTGGCGATCTTGTTTCACATCGAATTGGGCACGCCGATTCGCTTCGTGAGCCAATGCAATTCAATTGCATTCTTTGATCGTGTCGATCGTTGCCGGGGGCGGGATTTCGGTATCCTGCAGGCGCGGGACCGAGCCCTCGCTGTTCGCGGAAAACCGTCATTCAAGCTGAGCCGGCTGAGTGTGACGAAGCCGCCGGAGAAGGCCGAGTGCAAAACGCCCGAGTCCTTCAGCTCGATCCCCTGCGAGCACATTGGCATAGTTTCAAAACACGCCTGCTATTTCTGTACTCACTATTACGCCACTCACGACACGTCGTACGATGTGTTCATCGTGCGGCAGGGTAAAAGCGATCTGATCTATCTCAGGTCGATGAATGTCGACTTCCGCGACGAGCAATACTGGCCGGACCGGCTGAGCCGGTACTTCTATTTCTTCCTGATCTGGCGGGATTGAGTGTGCACCTTGGGGCCGAATTGTATGCCGGTTACCCAACCGCCCGCAGCGCCGCCTGGATGGCGGTCTCAAGCGCGCCCAGAAACCGCGAGCGGTCCTGCTTGCTGAATGCGGGCCCGCCGCCGCTGACCGCGCCGGTGTCCCGCAGATGCGCCATCAAGTCCCGCATGGCAAGCGCGTTGCCGATGCCGGCCTCGGTGAAGGGCTTGCCGGTGGGACCGATCGCCTGCGCGCCGGCCTCCAGGCAACGCGCGGCCAGCGGAATGTCGGCGGTGATGGCGATGTCGCCGGCGCCGATATGCTCGGCAATCCAGTCGTCCGCCGCGTCGGCCTCCTCGGGAACGACTATGCTGTTGACCAATGGGTTGTCGGCGGCCATGCGCAGCCAGCTGTTGCCGACCATGTGTACGAGCACGCGGTGGCGCTCGGCCACCCGCAGGACCTCCGGCTTGACCGGGCAGGCATCGGCGTCGATGTAGATTTCCGTCAATCCGGACCTCCTGCCAGATCTCCCATCTACGGGCCGATATGGGGATTGACGGCGGCGCTGTCACGGGCGCCCAGCCTTGGTAACCGTTGACAGCGAGGGGCAGGCCCCTCATATCAGGGCTTATTCCGGAGAAAGTGGGCCCGGCGGCTTTGGGGGAAACGCCCCGGAGTAAGCCGACGCCCCGCCAGCTCATATGTCTGAGGGGGCCTATCCGGACAGGAACAACACCGTCGTCCGACACGGGAGAATATCAGCAATGTCCAAGCGCAAATCTGCGAAATACAAGATCAATCGCCGCCTCGGGGTCAACCTTTGGGGGCGTCCCAAGAGCCCGATCAACAAGCGCTCTTACGGCCCCGGCGAGCATGGCCAGGCTCGGCGGCGCAAGCCGTCCGATTTCGGCATCCAGCTTTCCGCCAAGCAGAAGCTGAAGGGCTATTACGGCAATATCACCGAGCGCCAGTTCAAGCGCTATTACGAGGATGCTTCGCGCCGCAAGGGCGATACTGGCGAGAACCTCGTCCAGATCCTTGAGCGACGCCTTGACGCGGTGGTCTACCGTATGAAGTTCGTGCCCACCGTCTTTGCCGCGCGCCAATTCGTCAACCACGGGCATGTGCTGGTCAACGGCACGCGGGTCAATATTCCCTCCTATCTCGTTAGCGACGGCGACGTTGTGGAGGTGCGCCAGCAATCGCGCGAGTTGCCGATGGTGCTGGAAGCGTCCGCGTCACCGGAGCGCGACCTACCGGACTATGTCGATGTCGACTTCAATCGGCTGAAGGGCACATTTGTCCGCGGGCCCAAGCTCGCCGACGTGCCCTATCCGGTAGCCATGGAGCCGAATCTCGTGATCGAGTTCTACTCACGCTGATCTGTCGACTGGGGCACATAAAAATCCGGGCCGCGTTCTTTGGGAGCGGCCCGTTCGATTCAGGCCTGTGACCGGGACCGGCCGAGGCGCAGCAGTCCGAGCCAGATCAATGTCGTCGCCATAACCAATCCGCCGACGACAACCGGCGCCGCGGCCTCGCCGCTCATGTCGCGGGCAAGTCCGGCGAGGGGCGGCAGACCCGCCATGCCCAAATAGTACCAGGTGAAAAATATGCCGGTGCCGATGGCGCGGCTTTCAGGGCGCAGCAGCGCTCCGGGCAGCGTCATGATCACGCCTGCCGCCATCGAGAACGCAATCCCGGTGATCACAAAGAGCGGCACCGGTGCCTTGAGGATCGGAATGGCCAGCACGGCCCCGGCTGAAAAGGCGAATGAGATTGCCATCACCAGCCAGGGGCGGCCGAGCCGCTCTGCGAGCGCGCCCAGGAACGGCATTGCAGGCACCAGCATCCAGGTGATGACGCTCATCAGCAAACCCGCCGCGGCGGCACTGAAGCCGAGAACCGTCAGGTAGTCTGGCGCGAAGCTGATGACGATGATGTAGCCGGCGTTGTAGGTGGTCCAAATCCACCCGGCGAGACAGATCAGATGAAATTCGCGCAGCGTGGGGCGTACGGCCTTGATGGCGGGCGGCTCGCGGTTTGCCACCCCGGCCTTTGGGCTACGATATCCCAGCGCCACGGCGATTGCGGTGATCGCGCAAAAGGCCGCGGGCACGAGCATCGCGTGCGCCAGGCTGGTCGCTTGCGCCACGATGCCCAGCGACAGCAGCGCCGCGCCGATCCCCAGCGGCCAGCTTGCCAGTAGGATCGCCATGGCCGTCACGATCTCGCGGCCGATGAACCAGTCCGTGACCATCTTGGTGGCGACGACGTTGAAAAGGACAGCGCCAACCCCGGTAACCAGGCGGCCGGCGCCGACCAGCATGACGTCGTCGCCCGCAGCCATGATGATGCCGCCGGCGACCATTAGGGCGAGCCCCAGAAGCGCGATCGACTTGTCGCCGAAGCGACCTGCGAGCATCCCGCCTGGCAGCGCGATTACCACGCCGGGCAACATGTAAAGACCGATCAACGTGCCCAGGGCGGTGTAGTCGATCGACAGCGCATCGATCAAATGGGTCGAGGTGGCGGCGACCGATTGGAACTGAAAGCCCATCGCGGTCCGTGCGGCGAACAGGACCGCCAGAATGAGCCATCGGTTGTGCAACTTTGTAGCTTCCCCCGGCGGCGCAGCGAGGCCGGACTCTAGGGCATCGATTGCGTGAGGGGAAACGGTAGAACCAACGCAGCGGGCGCTTTACCCGAGGCGGTTCATTCGTCGCGGATCACTCGTTGCGCAGTTGCGGCAGCAGGCGCGCGGCGGTCAGCAAGGCGGCGCGTCGCGGCGTGCCGACTTCAAGTTCGGGATGATAGAGCAGGCGCAGCAGCAAAAGATCATGGGTGGACAGATCCTTCAGCCTGCTTCGGTCGTTGAACACCGATGGATTCGCGTCGTCGGAATCGTTCGGCAGTCCAAGCGACTGCGTGGTCTCTTCCACGATGCAGCGCGTCATGAGCCCATGTTTTTGGGCATGGTCGACAGGGATCACGACAACCGCACGCTCCAGCTCCGCATTCGATGGACGCACGCTGAACACCCCGAGGCAGTTGGTGCGGCGAAGCCGGCGCGCGATGCCGCGCGGCACGCCGCGCACACCTGGTTTCACATGCTTGAGGGCGGTGGACAGATAGTCCGCGCGGCCGGTGAATATGATCAGGAAGTTTGCGCTCTGCGCATCATCGACATACTCGATGTCGAGCCCGGTGACCTCGGCCAGGCGCTCCATATGCTTGTCGAGAAAATCCTCGATCTCCGGCGCGATGGTCACATCGAATTGCTTATAGGCGCGTATCGGCCGAACCCACTTTGTGACCCGTGGGTTGGGGATATGCCGAACCTCGTTCTGAAAGGCGATTACGTCGAAATTGCGCAGGATCTCCGCATTCGACATCTCGCCCGCGCCAGCCTGGAACGCCGAGAATGACGCCGACATTACTGCCAGCGCAATCGCCAAGCTGCCGATTTGCCGCCGCCACCGGTCCATCCGGCACCCTTCCTGGGGTAGACCCTGCCGCCCCATGCCAAGAGGCCACAGCGACGTTAGATCGCCGGTGCGGCCTCGTAAAGCATTGGAACTAAACGTGGTTAAGCGATAGCTAAGTTTTCGGCGCCAGCAGCAGCAAATTCACGTCTGTCCAGGCTCTGCGTTCGGCCCTGGGGAGCTCCGCCCGGCGCGTCAAGCCTGGGGTTGGAGGCCCTTATCCTTCAGGAACGTCTGCAGCTCGCCGGTCTGGAACATCTCGCGGATGATATCGCAGCCGCCGACGAACTCGCCCTTGACGTAGAGCTGGGGCACGGTCGGCCAGTTGGAAAACTCCTTGATCCCGTCGCGCACATCAGGATCGGCCAGCACGTCGACGCCTTTGAATTGGACCCCCAGATGCGACAGCACCTGAACCACGGTGGCTGAGAAGCCGCATTGCGGGAAGACCGGCGTGCCCTTCATGAAAAGGACGATGTCGTTGGCATCGAGTTCCTGCTTGATCTGGCTGAAGACCGGGTTGTCGGTCGTGCTGGGCGTATCGTTCATGGTCGGTCCCTTCTTACTGAGGAGGAGGCGGATCAGGCGTCCGGCGCCCGTGTGTTGAGCGCGAGTGCATGAAGCTCGTTGCCCATGCGGCCTTGCAGCGCGGCATAGACGAGCTGGTGCTGCTGAACGCGCGACTTGCCCGTAAAGGCCCCGGAGACAATGGTCGCCGAATAATGGTCGCCATCGCCCGCAAGGTCCTGGATCGTGACCTCGGCGTCGGGCAGCGCTGCCATGATCATGCGCTCGATCTCGTCGGCGGCCATCGCCATTCGCGGTCGTCTCCTGTCGCTCGTTGCCTTCAGGGCGTCGCCATGAAATCAGGCAGCCAGGCTTCGTGCACCCGCCGCAACTCAGAAATCGATATAGGGTCGAAACCATCGACGGTCAACGCATCTCCGCCGGCCATGCCAAGTATGCTGGCCTCGATCCCGGCGGCGGCCGCGGCCTTGCGCACGGCGCCTGGGTCTTGCGTTGCGACCAGATAGCGGCCCTGGTCCTCGCCGAACCAGTAGGCATGGGCCGGGCCCGTATCCTCCGGCTTGGTTAAAGTGAGGCCCGTACGGCCGGCAAGCGCCATCTCGGCCGCGGCGACCAGCAGGCCGCCATCGGAGACGTCGTGACAGGCCGCCGCCATGCCGTCGGCAATCAGTTTCCGCACCACTGCGCCGGTCCGCCGTTCAGCGCCGAGATCGACCGGCGGCGGGGCGCCGTCCTCTCGGGCCGAAAGTTCGCGCAAGTAGAGCGAGGCGCCAAGCCAGCCCGCCGTTGCGCCCAGCAGGACCAGTGTGTGTCCCGCGGGGAGGGCGATCCGCACCGCTCGGGTCCAATCCTCGATCAGCCCGACGCCGCCGATCACCGGGGTCGGCAGGATACCCTTGCCATTTGTCTCGTTATAGAAGGAGACATTGCCGGAGACGACAGGAAAATCGAGCGCCCGGCAGGCCTCGCCCATGCCGGTCACACAGCCGACGAACTGGCCCATGATCTCGGTGCGCTCGGGATTGCCGAAGTTGAGGTTGTTGGTGACGGCCAGCGGCGTGGCGCCGGTGGCGCATATATTGCGGTAAGCCTCGGCGACGGCCTGGCGGCCGCCCATCACCGGGTCGGCGGCGCAATAGCGCGGCGTGCAATCGGTGGTGACGGCAAGCGCCTTCGCCGTGTCGGCAATGCGCACCAGGGCCGCATCGCCGCCGGGCCGGATCGCCGTCTCGCCGCGCACGAGGTGGTCGTATTGCTCCCAGATCCAGCGCCGGCTGGCAAGATCGGGGCAGGCCATCAGCGCGAGCAACGCCTGGCGAACGGGCATCGCTTCGGGCACATCCGCGGCGTTGAGAGCCGGCGGCGGCATCGGCACCGCATGCGGGCGGTCGTACACTGGGGCTTCGGAGACCAGCGGGTCGACCGGGATATCGGCGGCGGTCTGGCCGTGCATGCGCACGCGCAGATGGCCGTCATCGGTGAGCCGGCCGATCACCGCAAAATCGAGCTCCCATTTCTCGAAGATCTTGCGTGCTTCGTCCTCACGGCCGGGTTTCAGAACCATGAGCATGCGCTCTTGGCTCTCCGACAGCATGATCTCGTAGGGCGTCATGGCGCTCTCGCGCTGGGGCGTAACGTCGAGGTCGAGCTCGATGCCGACGCCGCCCTTCGACGACATCTCCACCGATGAGGAGGTAAGGCCGGCGGCGCCCATATCCTGGATCGCCACGATCGCGTCGGTCGCCATGAGCTCGAGGCAGGCTTCCAGCAGCAGCTTTTCGGTGAAGGGATCACCGACCTGCACGGTCGGGCGCTTTTCCTCGCTGTCATCGGCGAATTCGGCGGAGGCCATGGTGGCGCCGTGAATGCCATCGCGCCCGGTCTTCGATCCGACATAGACCACCGGATTGCCGACGCCCGCCGCGGCCGAATAGAAGATCCGGTCGGCCGACGCCACGCCGACGGTCATGGCGTTGACCAGAATGTTGCCATTATATGCGGGATGGAAGTTGACCTCGCCGCCCACCGTTGGCACGCCAATGCAGTTGCCGTAGCCGCCGATCCCCGCGACCACGCCGGCAACCAGATGGCGCGTCTTTTCGTGCTCCGGCGCCCCGAAGCGCAGCGCATTCAGGTTCGCGATCGGCCGCGCGCCCATGGTGAAGACGTCGCGCAAGATGCCGCCCACGCCCGTTGCCGCCCCCTGATAGGGCTCGATGTAGGAGGGGTGGTTGTGGCTCTCGATCTTGAAGATCACCGCAAGGCCGTCGCCGATATCGACCACGCCGGCATTCTCGCCGGGCCCCTGGATGACGTGCGGGCCTTCGGTCGGCAGGGTGGCGAGCCACTTGCGCGAGGACTTGTAAGAACAGTGCTCCGACCACATCACCGAGAAGATACCGAGCTCGGTGATGCTCGGCTCGCGGCCGAGGATCGCCAGCACGCGGCCGTATTCTTCGGGTGTGAGGCCGTGTTCGGCGACGAGGTCTGGGGTGATGGCAAGGGCGGCGTCGGACATGAGCCGGTTTATAGCGCGTTCATCCCGGCAGTCCACCGTGGTCGCGAGACTTTGGCTGTAGGCGGCCATTCTTCGAGGCTCGCTCGCGCTCATCCTGAGGTGCGAGCCCTGCAAGGGGCGAGCCTCCAAGGATGGCCGCGGCGCGCGCGGGACCGGCGCTCACCCAAGTGCCTCGGCTATGCCCTGAAACAGGCCTTTCCCGTCCTCGCCGCCAAGCGCGGCCTCTATCGCGTTCTCCGGATGCGGCATCAGGCCGAGTACGGTCTTGGTCTCGTTGAAGATGCCGGCGATGTCGCGGGCTGAACCGTTGGGGTTGATGCGCCGATTTTCTTTGCCGTTGACGGCACCATCGGCCTCGTCGTCGAGCGGCGCGTAACGGAAGGCGATCCGGCCCTCGGCTTCGAGGCGGTCGAGCACGTCGTCGCCTGCGAAGTAGTTGCCATCGTGGTGTGCCACCGGGAAGCGCAGCGTGGCGCCGGTTTCGTAACGGCAGGTGAACAGCGTCTGGCTGTTCTCCACCCGCACCCCAACGTCGCGGCAGACAAATTTGAGGCCGGCATTGGGCATCAGCGCGCCCGGCAGAAGGCCCGCCTCGGTCAGCACCTGGAAGCCATTGCAGACGCCGAGGATGGCGGTGCCGCCGCCGGCTGCTTTCACGACTTCGCGCATGATCGGCGAATGCGCGGCCATGGCGCCTGCGCGCAGATAGTCGCCATAAGCAAAACCGCCAGGCACCACAATCAGATCGACTTTCGGCAGTTCAGTGTCGGCATGCCAGACCATCGCCGGCGGCTTACCGGAGGCGTGTTCCAGGGCGACCGCCATGTCGCGATCGCGGTTTGTGCCGGGAAAAACGACGATCGCAGACTTCATGCGAGGTCCTTTGCAGCGGTCGCAGCCTGTTTTCGGTAGGTCTCCAACCGCGCGGATACCGCGCCGTATGTGGCGACGCAATAGGGGACGCAATAGGTGAGGCAGATCTTCCAGAAATTGAGCGGTTGGCCATCGAGCAAAAAATCGCCCTGGGCGATCAAGTTCAGGATGGTGCCGACGATGATGGCGACGATCAGCGAGCGCCGCACGATGCCCGGGTTGAAGATGATGGCGGACAGAGGCGGTCGCTGGTCGGTCAACTCGTTCACCGCGCCGGCCACCGCCCGCGCGCTCATGCTTCGATTTTGATCGTGTAGTTCTCGATCACGGTATTGGCGAGCAGCTTCTGGCACATCGCCTCAACTTCGGCCTGCGCCTTGGTGGTGTCGGTTTCGGCGAGGTCGATCTCGATATACTTGCCCTGGCGCACCTCCTCAACGCCGCCGAAGCCAAGCGCATCGAGGGCATTAGCGATCGCCTTGCCTTGCGGGTCGAGCACGCCGGCTTTGAGCGTAACGTGAATGCGGGCCTTCACGGAGCTGCGTCTTTCGTCCTAGTTCTTTCGGTTGGCGACGGGCTATTGGACCAGCGTCGGGCCCTTGATGTCCTGGGGGCCGGCCTCGGGCGTGATGCCGAGCCGCCGCGCGACCTCCTGATAGGCGGCTTCGACACCGCCCATGTCGCGCCTGAAGCGGTCCTTGTCGAGCTTCTCGTTGGTCTCCACGTCCCAGAGGCGGCAGCTGTCGGGCGTGATCTCATCGGCGAGCACGATGCGCATCTGGTCTTCATCCCAAAGGCGCCCGAATTCGAGCTTGAAGTCGACTAGGCGAATACCGACGCCGAGAAACAGCCCACAAAGGAAATCGTTGATGCGGAGCGCCAGCGCCAGGATGTCGTCGAGGTCTTGCGGGGTGGCCCAGCCGAAGGCTGTGATGTGCTCCTCGGAGACCGCCGGATCGTCGAGCTCGTCGCTCTTGTAGTAGTATTCCACGATCGAGCGGGGCAGCTTCTCGCCTTCCTCGATGCCGAGGCGCTTGGAAATCGAGCCGGCGGCGATGTTCCGAACCACCACCTCGATCGGAATGATCTCGACCTCGCGAACGAGCTGTTCGCGCATGTTGAGGCGGCGCATGAAATGCGTCGGTATCCCCATATCGGCGAGCTTGAGCATCAGGTATTCGGAGATGCGGTTGTTGAGCACCCCTTTGCCGCTGATAACGCCCTTTTTCTTGGCGTTGAAGGCGGTGGCATCGTCCTTGTAATAGGCGATCAAAGTGCCGGGTTCGGGTCCCTCGAAGAGGACCTTGGCCTTGCCTTCGTAAATCTGTCTGCGTCGGGTCATGAGTGGGCCGTTCCTGGCTTGTTCCGCCGGGACTGAGCCCGGATTGGGTGGCCGGCGGTGGCTTTGATATAGCACCGGACCTCGGTCGCGACAACGGGCCGCGGCGTGCCGAGTTGGGGGACCTTCCCGATTGATCGGTATCTGGCGCTCGATCGACGAGCCGGTTAGGCTAGGTGTAGGTTTTCCCTGATGCCTGCCGGATGATGCCATGACCGAGCCTCCCGAGGAACGCGAATTCGGCCCACCGCTCTCCCGTAACAAGCGGTTGATCATAGGGCTGGGGATGATCGCCGCGTTCGTTGGCATCATTGCGCTGGCTTTCTTCTCGAGCGCCCCTTCTGGATAGGGCTGGGACCGCGCGGAATATCCGGCCGCTAAAGCGTCACCGGCGCAAATGGGACCTCGTCGGGCCGGCCGGCAGCGAAACGCCAGATCGGGCGAGCGTCGTCGGCATCGAGCGCGGGCAGGGCGATCAGCGAGCAGGAAACCGTGCCGAAGCCAAATTCGGTGACGATGTTCATCGCCGAAGGCGCGCCGCCGATCTCGCCCATATCGCGGCTGGCCACAAGGCGTTCCCAGCCCATCCAGTCGCCGCCATCCGGGTCGGGCGCGGATGCTGCCTCGAAGCGCGGCAGATAGGTGCGGATGCGGTCGGAGTGCAGATCGTTGCGGTCGTGCGATGTCAGCATCGAAAGACCTTCTGGCACGGCGAAGGCTTCGACCCGCCCCGGCCCCGCATCGGGGTCGCTGCGCAGCCAAATGGCGTCGTGCGCATCGGCAATAACGAGATTGAACGGCCGGTAGGCCCGGGGATCGATATGGGCGAGCGCATCGCCGGCCTCCCTGGCTTCGGCATGGTCAAGCGCTTCCAGCACCAGCTCGCCGCGCGAGCGCTTGTCGTCGGCGGGGCCGAGCGAGCCCGGACGGTTCATCACCGCCGCGACGACGCCCTCATCATTCATGCCCAGCCAGGTGCCGCCGGCCAGCTCGTCGCGCCCGGCCACGACGTCGGGGCGGTCTGGCCAGTGCCGCGCCGGCGGCGCCCAGGGACGGTCGAGCATCTCGTCGCGGTTGGCGGCGATCAAAACCGGCCAGCGATGGCCGGGTCGTCGCAGGATAACGACTGTGCACATGGCTTTTTGAATACCACCCGGCCGCGGGCCTTACTATATAAGAGGCCGTATGAGAGACACGCTGCGGCCGGGCTTTTGAGCGAGAATGGTCCGATAGAGCAGCGGCAGGGCTAACAGGGAAGGAGCATCGTCGATGACCACGTTCGACGAGCGGGAAAAAGGGTTCGAGGCCAAGTACAAGCACGATCAGGAGCTGCAATTCAAGGTCGGAGCCCGCCGTAACAAGCTGCTCGGACTATGGGCGGCGGAGCTGCTGGGCCTCTCAGGCGATGATGCGTCGGCTTATGCGCGCGAGGTGATCGAGAGCGATTTCGATGAGCCGGGCGATGACGATGTGCTGCGCAAAGTCCTGGGCGATCTGTCGGCCAAGGGCGTCGACAAGAGCCGGCCTCAGGTGCGCAAGCAGATGGACGATCTGATGGAGGTCGCCCGCCGCCAAATCATGGAAGAGGTCACCGGCGGCTGACCGGCACTGCTCCCAAGTAAGTGAATATAACGCCCCTCAGCGGCGTACGCGCCAGCGCGATACCCGTTGATCGATGGCGGCGCGGCGGCCGGCCGACAGGGCAGCGGACGCGCGGTTGCGCCGCGTGAGGGCCCGGTTGTCACCCTTGCTGACCGAAAGCGCCAGCCAGAAATAGGCCTCTTCGTTGTTCTTGGCGAGGCCATATCCCTCCAGATAGCAAAGCCCCATCCAGTGCATCGCCGTCGTTGAGCCGCGATCGGCGGCCCTGCGGAACCAGCGCACGGCTTGCCCGTAATCGCGGGCCACGCCCTTGCCATGGTAGTAGAGCGTGCCGAGATTGTTCTGCGCGCCGGCGTGGCCTTTGTTGGCGCTGCGTGCGTAGAAAGCGCGGGCCGCCACCAGGTTCTTTTGGGCGCCGAGCCCGAATTCGTACATCCGGCCGAGTTCGAAATAGGCGCGGGCATTGCCCTGACGCGCGGCCTTGCGATACCAGTCGGCGGCAATACGGGCGTTCTTTGCGGTGCCCCGCCCATTCAAATAGGCATACGCGATATCGGCCTGCGCCTCCTGGTGGCCGCGCTCGGCGGCGCGCCGGTACCACGACGCAGCCAGCACGTAGTCTTTCGCAACCCCCCAGCCGTTCAGGTAGAGCCGGCCCATCTGCCATTGGGCCTTGACCACCCCGCGCTCGGCGGCTTGGCGCATGCGATTGGCGCCGCTGGTGTAGTCGCGCGGTCCGGCCACCGCGTTGATATCAAGGGTGGCGAGCTCGTAGAGCGCCAGCGCGTGGTTCTTGTCGGCGCCGCTTTTGAACCAGCGCCGTGCTTCACTGTCGCTGGGCGCGATCCCGTGCCCATGGCGATAGGCGACCCCCAGATGAAAGGCGCCCGAGGCACTGCCGGCCTCCGCCGCGCGGCGCGCCCAGCGCACACCCTCGGAGGGGCGGTTTCCCCTAAACATTGCGCGCGCATACTGGACCATCATGCGTGGTGCCCGCGGGTAGCGTTCGGCCGCGGCCTTGCAGATTGCGGCGGTGCGGCCGTCGATCCCGCCCAACGGGACGCCCTGGCCCTTCTTGGCGGGATCCCACGGATCGGCGGCGAGATCGTCGCATTGATGGCGCGGTGGATCGGCGACGTTGCTGACCGGACCGCCGATACCGGTGCTCGCCGTTGTGGTGCCGCCACTGCCGGTCGGCCCGTCACCGGGGATCAGCAAGACGGCTGCGACGACGCCGGCCGCAACCAGGGCGCCGCTGCCGCCCATGATCGACCACTTGAGCGCCGGCGACATGCCCGTGCCGGCTGGCCCGGCTCGCTTGCTCCCGCGCTTGCCGCCGCGCTTGGCGCCCATGGGTCGCCGGGCGGTGGGCGTGGCCTGCTGGACGATGCCGGGTTTGGTCTGCGCGTCCTGTGCTGCCGCGCCGCCGAACATGGCGCGCCAGGTGTTGATATCGGCCGGGCGCTCCTCGGCGCGGACGCCGAGCCCGGCATCGATCGCGGCCAGAAAAGCGTCGTCGTATTTGCCCCTGGCGGCGACGCTGGCTGGAACGATCGTGTCCTCGAGCACACGCGCCGGCGCTTCGGGAGGCGCCTTGCCGGTGGCGCAGCGGTAGAGCACGGCCGACAGGGCATAGATGTCGGTCCAGACCCCTTGATTGCCGCCGGAGTAGTACTGCTCATACGGCGCGTAGCCGGCCGTGAAGATGCTGGTAAGGCTCTGGCTTTTCTCGCCGAGCGCCTGGCGGGCAGCGCCGAAGTCGAGCAGCACCGGCGTGCCGTCGGCGCGGATATAGATGTTCCCCGGCTTGATGTCGCGATGTAGAACGCCCGCATGGTGAACCGCGTCAAGGGCGTGGAGAAGAGGATGGAGCATCTCCTCGATCTCCGATTGCGGCAGCGTGTCGGCCGTCTGGAGGATCTCCTTCAGGCTCTCGCCGTCCTCGTAGTCCATCACGAAATACGCGGTGCCGTTGGCCTCGAAGTACCGGCTGATCTGGATAACGTTGGGATGGCGAAAGCGGGCTAGTGTCTGGGCTTCCTGGGTGAAACGCTCCAGGCCCCATTGGAAGGTGTCCACGTCGCTGGAGGATTTGGCTTCCACCGTGGAGCCATCGACGCGCACGGCGACATCGTTGGGCAGGAATTCCTTGATCGCCACCTTCTTGTGGAGGTGGGTGTCGGTGGCGAGATAGGTGATGCCGAAGCCGCCATGCCCGAGCACGCTCTCGATCTGGTATTCGTGGAGGCGATAGCCGGGCGTTAGGGCGGAACGGTGTTCGATGGCCATGAGGTTTTTCTTGGGCGGACTTTGGCTCGCGGCACCGTGCGGTGCTCTGATGGAGAGGCCCAAACCTGCGTCAAAGTGGATCGAGGTGCAACCGCTTTGGCGCGAAAACGGAGCCGGTCAGGCGGCGTCCTCACTGCCAAAGACACGCTTGAAGATCGTGGCGGCGTGTTTCAGGTGGTAATCGAGACCGAACTGCGCCGCGATCTCATCCGCCGTCATATGCGCGCCGATCTCTGCGTCCGCCTTCAGTAGTTCGCCAAAACTGCCCTTGCCCTCCCAGGACGCCATGGCGTTCCGCTGCACGGCGCGGTAGGCGTCCTCGCGGCTCATGCCTTTCTGGGTCAGCGCCAGCATCACGCGCTGCGAATCATGGAGCCCGCCGAGGCGTTCCAGATTGGCCATCATGTTGTCGGGATAGACGACGAGCTTTTCCACCACGCCAGCCAGCCGCGCCAGCGCGAAGTCGAGGGTGACCGTGGCGTCGGGGCCGAACATGCGCTCGACCGAGGAATGCGAAATATCGCGCTCGTGCCACAGCGCCACGTTTTCCAGCGCCGGCACCACGGCGGCGCGCACCACGCGGGCGAGGCCGGTGAGGTTCTCGGTCAGGATCGGATTGCGCTTGTGGGGCATCGCCGAGCTGCCCTTCTGGCCGGGCGAGAAAAACTCTTCGGCCTCGCGCAGTTCGGTGCGTTGGAGATGGCGGATCTCCACCGCGAGGCGCTCCACCGAGCTGGCGATGACGCCCAGGGTGGCGAAGAACATCGCGTGCCGGTCGCGCGGGATCACCTGGCTGGAAACCGGCTCGACGGCGAGGCCCAGCTTGGCGGCGACATGCGCTTCCACCGCCGGATCGATATTGGCGTAGGTGCCGACGGCGCCCGAGATGGCGCAGGTCGCGATCTCCGCGCGGGCAGCCTCAAGGCGCTCCCGATTGCGCGCGAACTCCGCATAGTGCCCGGCGAGCTTGACCCCGAAGGTCGTGGGCTCGGCGTGGATGCCGTGGCTGCGGCCGATGCAAGGGGTGTCGCGGTGTTCGCGCGCGCGCGTCTTCAGCGCCATCATAAGCGCGTCGAGATCGGCAAGCAGAATGTCGGCGGCCTGGGTGAGCTGGACCGAGAGGCAGGTGTCGAGCACGTCCGACGAGGTCATGCCCTGATGGATGAAGCGGGCGTCGTCGCCGACCTGCTCGGCAAGCTCGGTCAGAAAGGCGATGACGTCGTGCTTGACCTCGCGCTCGATCTCGTCGATCCGGGCGATGCGCGTCTCGTCATAGAGCGTCTTGGCCTTGGCGCGCACGCTCTCTGCGGCGGATTTCGGGATCACGCCGAGCTCGGCCTGGGCCTCGGCGGCGAGGATCTCGATCTCAAGCCAAATGCGGAAGCGGTTGGCCGGCTCCCAGATCGCGGCCATCTCGGGGCGGGAATAACGCGGTATCATGGCTAATGCTTCGAAAGGGAAAGGCGCGGGCGGATCATAGCCGACGGGCCGGCGAAAGAAAGCCCGCGGGCCGGCCATTCGCCGTGCGGCGTCCGGTCGAGCGCCAATGCCCGATCAGGCGTCAGAGTAAGCTCAAGCGCCTGCGTACGCCTTGAACCAGTCGATATCCATTTGGCCGGTCACCTTGCCCTCTTCGTCGAGATAGTCGAGGAAGACGGGATCGCTCCCGTGAAAGCTGGCGAAGACGACCATGCCCTGCTCGGTGGCGTAAGGCGTATGCGCGGTACCGGGCGGATCGTAAGCGTAGCAGCCCTTGAACAGCTTCTCTTCGCCCTCCAGATACCCCCATTCGCCCTGCAGGGTGACCGTGGCGACCACGCAGCGGTGGGTATGCTTCGTAAAGCGTTTGAGCGGATCCTGGCGGAACAGAAAATCGACGCGATGATGCCCCTCGTCAATGTTGAGCACCTTGATGTAGTTGCCCGGGTTGCCTTCGATCGGCCGCCAGTCGACCAGCGCGGGATTGACGTTGACGATGCCGTCATATTCGGTCCGCGCGAGAGTTTGAAGAATGCTCATGGCACGTGCCCTCCGTGAGCCATAGTTTGGAGCCGATTGCCGCCATAGCTTTGCGTCGTGTGTCGTATGCACAGACTAGACCAATTTCCTCATCGGCGAAATCGACGCCGGGCGAGCCATTGCCCGACAATGTGCTATATCGGGGCGCCCGAGCGATGCCATGAACCACCCCTCCGCCAACCAGCGTGTGCAAGACGCGTCCCTGATCGCCGCCGTCATTGATGGTGACGAGGCGGCGTGGGCGGACTTCAAGACGCGGATCCGCGATCCGCTCTATCGCACGGCTCGGCGCTATTTCGAGGATCCCTTTGCGGCGAGCGAGGCGCGGAACCTGCTCCTCGAGCTGCAGGCCGACGACTGCGCCGCGCTCAAACGCTTCAAGGGCGGCGGCGTGGAGAGCTTTGTCGCCATCGTCGCCGATGGCATTCTGGGCGCGCGCCTGGCGGCGCTCTTCGGGCATGACGCGGCCGTGGCCTGGAGCGCCTTTGAGCGCCGCTTCAAGACCGAGATCCGTGCCCGGCTTCAACGCCGCTTCCGCCTCGTGCCCGGTCGGACCCTGCCGAGCGGCCGCGATCTTGAGGACCTGTACAACGATTTCGCAGCCCACCTGATCGGCAAGCGCTATCAGCCCGTGCGCGCCTATACCGGCAGCGGCGATGCGAGCTTTGCCTGGTATCTGCTGAATCGGGTGCTGGCCAACTGGGCGCTCGACGAGCACCGGCGTGAATATCAGCGCTGGCGGCCGCCCGAGGCGATCAAGAAGCTCGATCAATTGGAGCAAACCGTTTTCCAGATGATGGACCGCGACAGCATGTCGGCGGGCGAGGTCGCTGCCCGCTTGGTCGAGCAGCCGATCGAGCGGGTCGAGGCGGCAATTGACCGGGTTTACAGAACGTTCGCGCCGGGCAGACGGGGCCGTCCGGCCAAGGAATCGCTCTCCCAAATCGGACCAGACGGGGAGGCGGGGGAGCTCGATCTGCCCGGCCAAGAACTTTCGCCCGAGGCGGCGCTCGAAGATGCGGAACGCGCGATGTTGGCCGCGAACGCGCTGGCGCGGCTCGATGAGGAGGAGCGCCTCATCCTGATCCTCTGGCTTGAGCATGACGATATGAGCGCGGTCGCGCGGGCGTCCGGCCGCACGCTCACCGCGGTGCGCCGGATCAAGGAGCGCGCGGTCCGAAAGGCCAGGAAAATGATCGAAAAAGGCGAAGTGGGGACCAATGCGGAAGCCCCCGAGCTTGTCCGTCTTTTCTCCTCAAGGAGTGGCTGATGGCCCGAGCGAAGGACGATCCCTTGTTGAACCAGCTTTTCGAGGGCCCCGCCGGGGACGGTGACGAGGCGGGCCCGCGCGACGCCTTGCGCCGAGAGGTATTGGAGATCCTCGATGCGGCGGGGGCCGACGCGTCCGCCGGGCCGCTCCCTGCAGAGCCGCTTGATGATGGCCTCATTTCCGCTTATCTGGACGACGCCCTGGATGCTGGCGCGCGCGCGGCGCTCGAAACGCGGCTGGCCGGATCGCATGTTCTGCGCCAGCAGGTCGACGCGGCCACCTTGGCGCGCGAGGCGGCACTGGAAAGCAGTCTCGTGCTGCCACCGGCCTTCGCCGCCGACTATGACGCCGTGCCGGCGCCGTCCGGCGCTTTGCCTGGACGCGATCGCACGGCCACAAAACCTGGTCTTATTACGCGGCTGTTCGGCTCGCCGGTGCCCGCCCGGCGTTGGCTCGCCGCCTCGTTGCCGGTCCTCGCCGTCGTCGTCGTTGTGGCCGTGATCGGACCGGACATGCTGACCGAGCGGCCGGCTCTTCAGAGCGAAGGCGATGCCGGCAAGGCCCTGTCCAAGCCAGCGGCCGAAGCCAAGGCAAAGCCGGAACGGGCCAAGGAGCAGGCTCAAGAGCGGGCGGCCGAGCCGGCCAAACGGATGCTGCCTTCCCTAACGGTCGAGGCGCCAAAGCCAAAAGCGGACCGGCGTCGCATGGTCCCGCGCCCGCCCACAATCGCTGGCCGAGCCGGTGGTAAAGAGAGACAGTCGGGTGCCACGCGAAACACTGCCAGGACCGCAAAGGACGCCAAGGCCGGCAAGGATGTGGCGGTGCTGAACACGGCGATCGTGCCACTCAGCAGCGAATTGCGGGACGCGGTGGTCATCCTCGGCCGCAGCCAGATCGGATCGAATTTCGCGGCGCCCCAAAAGCCCAAAACGAAAGAGGCGGAGAAACGCTCGTTCCAACGGGCCGCTCCGGCAACGGGATCGAGCGCCGACAAAGCGGCCCGCGAGCAGCGCCCGCGCGGGACCGTCGCCGGGATGCTCGCGCAGCCGAGCGCCAACCCGACGCCGCGCCATATGGACGTCATCAACAAGGCGGTCTCGCCCGATTGCATCAAGGATCCGGCCGCCTGTTGCGGCAGTCACCGGGTCGACCGGAACCTTCTTGACCGCCTGATCGCCGGCCAGCCGCCGCTTCAGTCGGTCAAGGTTCTCCATCTCGCCAGCCGCGCCTGCTACCTGACCCTGCCGTGAGTGCTTGGTCCGCGCGGCAGTAAGACCCGCTGTCAGATCAATCCCATGCCCTTCATCGAGGTGTGATCGCTGCTGCCGATGACGATGTGGTCGTGGAGTGCGATGCCGAGCTTTTCGGCCGCCGCCTTCACCGCCTCGGTCATCTCGATATCGGCGCGCGAGGGCGTGGCGTCGCCCGAGGGATGGTTGTGCACCATGATCAGCGCGGCGGCGCCCAGCTCCAGGGCGCGGCCCACGACCTCACGGGGATAGACCGGCGTGTGGTCAATGGTGCCGCGTTGCTGAACCTCGTCGGCGATCAGCCGATTCTTGCGGTCGAGGAACAGCAGGCGGAAGGTCTCGCGCGTCTCGTAGGCCATGCTCGCCCGGCAATAGTCGAGCACCTTGTTCCAGGACGCCATCACCGGACGCTCCATCGCCTCGGCTTTGGCCAGGCGCAGGGCAGCGGCCTGGGCCGTCTTGATGGCGACGATGCCCGCTTGGCCCAGTCCCCTGATCTCGGCGAGTTGACGGGGCGGCGCGCTCAAGACGCGCTGGAAGCTGCCGAAGCGTTCGATCAGCGCCTTGGCGAGCGGCTTGGTATCGCCGCGCGGATTTGAGGCAAACAGCATCAGCTCAAGCAGCTCGTAATCGGCCAGCGCCTCGCCGCCCGAATCGAGGAACCGCGAGCGCAGCCGTTGCCGGTGGCCGTGATAGTGCGGCTTGGGTTTCTTTTCGCTCTCTGCCGTCATTTGGGGCCAAAACTCGCCAAACGCGGGAATACAGGCAAGCAAATTCTCACACGCGGTTAATCAGACCTGCCTGTAGAGCCCAGCCGGGGCGCTGGCCTTGAACGGCGTCAGTGCGCGATAGTCGCGCTGATCGGCAACAAGCGTACGTCCGGGCGCTGGCCCGGTGGGCCCTCTAGCCCCCGGCCGACGATACGCAGCGCCCGCTGGGCGCCCTTGTGGCGCGGATTGATTTTCAACACACGGCGATAGTCGCCCGCCGCAAGCTGGCGCTGTCCGCGAAAATGCCGGGCAAGTCCGCGCAGATAATAGCCGTGATAGCCGTTGGGATGCATGGAGAGGACGGTAGTGGCATCCAAATAGGCATCGTCGACCCGCCGCAGCCGCAGGTTCACCAGCCCTCTGATGTAGTGCGAATTGAAGGTCGGGCGAATACGGATGGCGGCGCTCAGATCGGCGATCGCGCCCAGATTGTCGTTCTGGATGGTGCGGACCAGCGCTCGCGAGTGATAGGCGTGGTGGTTGGTCGGATCGCTCTTGACCGAAGCGGTGTAGTCCGCGGTCGCGGCCGAATAACGGTTGGTCGAATGGTGGGCCAAGCCACGAACGAAATATGCCAGCGACAGCCCGCGTGGCTGCAACTGGCCGGAGTTGATAGCGTGGTTGGCGAGCCGGATCGCATTGCCGTAGTTCTTGCGCCGCCACGATCGGAAGGCGATGGAGATTGCCGATCGCGGCGTCAGGCGTATCTTGCGGCCGCCGCGGTCGATCGCCTCGATAGCGCCATTCTCATACTCTGTACCTTGCGCGGACCCTGAGGCCGGCCCGTTCGCGCAGGAAGCCAAAGCGCCGGCCGCCACTGTGAGGGCTGCAATTGCTGCAACGCGCCTGATCCGCCGTCTCATGGAATCCCCGCAGTCGCGCAGGGCGCGAGCCGGCCCCGGTACGGGTTGTGGAATCACCTGCTACTATCGCGCGCGGCATCGCCGAATCCAAGCCCCCGCAGGGGTCACGATTTCGCTATCAAGTCAGGTTGTAGGGCGGCTTGTGCAGGCCCCCGGGGGAGAGTGTGAATATCTCGACCCGTTCGGCGGTAACGCCGATCGAATGCTCGAACTGGGCGGAAAGCTTCTTGTCCTTGGTAACCGCGGTCCAGCGATCGGGCAGGATAAACGTGTCGGGACGCCCGGCATTCACCATCGGTTCGATGGTCAATATCATGCCTTCCTGGAATGCCAGATCGTGGCCCGGCGCATAGGCAAGTTCGCCCCCGCCGCGCCCGCCGCGAAGTCGCGACGTATGAAAATGCAGCACGCTGGGCGCGTCGTGGAAAATTTGACCCAGCCCATGGCCGCAAAACTCTTCAACCACGGAGAAACGCTCGCCCTCGACATACTGTTGGATAACCCTGCCGATTTCCGAAAGGCGCGATCCCGGACGGACCGTTTCGATGCCCAGCATCATCGCCTTGTGGGTAATCTCGATCAGCCGTTGAGGCAATACCTTGATCTCGCCCACGGGAAACATTCGGCTGGTGTCGCCGTGCCAGCCGTCGACGATCGGGGTGACGTCGATATTTATGATGTCACCTTCGTTCAGCCGTTTGGTGTCGCTCGGGATGCCATGGCAGACGACGTGATTGACGCTGGTGCAGATCGATTTCGGGAAGCCGCGATAGTTGAGCGGCGCGGGAATCGCTCCGTGATCGAGAGTGTATTCGTGGCACAAGCGGTTGAGCTCGCCCGTCGTAACCCCGGGCTGGACATAGGGCGTGATCATGTCGAGCGTTTCGGCCGCAAGGCGTCCAGCGCGCCGCATGCCGTCGAACCCTTCGGGGCCGTGCAGCTTTACCGATCGGGTCTCAGAAGCTGCTGTGACGATATCTTGTTGGTTCATGGGGCGGTATTGCGCTGAAAGGGGGGCTCAATAGTGGAAATGGGGGTTCGTCGGTGCACCGCAAGTCAGGTGCCGTGCATTGAACGCCTTCGCCGAAAGCAATGCAAGTCGCGGCCTATTATCGCGCGACTTCTGAGTGCAAATTGTTAACGCGCGATGCCTCGCCGCCGCACCAAAGGGTCATATCAAAGGGCAATTTCGATGGCATCGGTTACCGCGATCCCTTCGGGGCTGATAGCGCAGCGAAACGCCAGCATTTCCACCCCGGCCGCCGCCGCTTGCCCGAACGCCGCCGCGTAGCCGGGATCGATATCGGCCGCCACCGCGAAACGCCCGCAATCGCCTCGCTGGGCGAGGAACAGCATCACCGCGCGGGCTCCCTTGGCCGCCATATCGCTGAGTTCAGCTAGATGCTTGGCGCCGCGCTTGGTGACCGCGTCGGGAAACTCCGCAAGGCCCACCGGATCCTCATCGCGCCGCATGGTGACGCTCTTGACCTCGACATAGCAGTCGGGGCGGTCGTCGTCCTCAAGCAGCAGGTCGATGCGCGAATTGGTGCCATAGCGTACCTCGCGCCGGATGGCGCCGTAGCCGGCAAGCGCCGCGATCTGCCCGTCGGCGATCGCCTCGCGCACCAGATCGTTGGCGCGGTTGGGATTGACGCCGACCAGACCGCCCGGCGTTTCGATAATTTCCAGCGTGTGTGCGAGCTTACGCTTGGGGTTGTCCGATCGCGACAACCAGACCGCTGACCCCGGGTCGCTGACCGAGAGCATCGAGCCGGGGTTTGGGCAATGCGCGGTTACCTCGGCGCCATCGTCGAACCGGACATCGGCGAGGAAGCGCTTGTAGCGCTTGATGAGGCGGCCGCGGCGAAGGGGGTCTGCAAAACGCATGGCCGGCGGATCCTACCGTCGCCCGCCTGCGTCATCAACATGACCGGCGCTTTCGCGATGATCGTGCGGTGCGGTATGATGCAACGTCCCTCCTCGCGACAGACAGCACCCATGGTCACACCAAGCGATACTTCGAACGATACCGGCAGCCCGTCCGACAACGCCAAGTCCGAGACGGTCACCGCCTGCCTGATCATCATCGGCAACGAAATCCTCTCCGGGCGCACCAAGGACAAGAACCTCAGCTTCATCGCCGAGCGGATGAGCGAATGGGGCGTCCGGCTGACAGAAGCGCGGGTGATCCCCGACATCGAGGAAACGATCGTGGAGACGGTCAACTCCTGCCGGGCGCTGTTCGATTATGTCTTCACCACCGGCGGCATCGGGCCGACCCATGACGACATTACTGCTGCCGCGATCGCCAAGGCTTTTGGCGTTGCGCTTCACCGGCACCCCGACGCGCTGGCGATCATGCAGCGCCAGCACAAGCCCGAAGATCTCAACGAAGCGCGGCTCAAGATGGCCGATGTGCCCGAGGGGTCCACATTGATCGACAATCCGGTAAGCGGCGCGCCCGGCTTTCAGATCGGCAATGTCTACGTGATGGCCGGCGTGCCGATGATCATGCAGGCGATGCTCGAGGGATTGCGGCACAATCTGGTCGGCGGCGCGCCGGTGCTCTCGCGCTCGGTTCGCGCGTTTCTGCCCGAGGGGGCGGTTGCCGAAGGGCTTGGCGCGATCCAGGACCGCTATGCCGATATCGATATCGGCAGTTATCCGTTTTTCCGCAAAGGCCGGTTCGGCACCAGCCTGGTGCTGCGCGGGACCGACGCGGCGGCGCTGGAACGCGCGCAAGGCGAGGTCGGCGAGCTCATCCGTGCGTTGGGCGAAACGCCGGTCGAAGACCCCGACGACTGAGCGCGCAAAGCGCGGCCGCGTTCGGCAATGATCACCTACCTCCCGTACCTCCTGGGTGCGCTCGCCGGCAGCGGTGTGCTCGCGGCGTGGTACGGGCTGAAGGCGGTGCGCGATCCGGAGGCAACGACGGGCAGGCGGCGGCTTGGTCTCGTCGCGGTCAATGTCGGTGTCGTGCTGGCCGCGGCCAGTCTCTTTCTGCTGTCGCGGGGCGGGTGAGGGAGCGGGCAGGCGCGAATTCCACGAGCGTGGAAAATAATCTAGCCCGGCCGGTCGGGCCCGCGCCAAATGAAACGAGCGATCAGCAGACCGAGGGTCCAGCCCACGAGCGGCACGATGAAGATGTAGTCGAAGGCCGGGTGCGTCGCCTTCCCGCTGGAGACGACGAGCACGCCCACCATCCAGATCACCGACAGCACATAGCCGATCCGGGTCCAGGTCTCGCGGTCCTTGAAGTCGAGGGCCATGAGCGTGCGTGCCGCTTGCCGGGCTGAAAGGAAGGCGGACGGTATCCGGCCCGGCGCGGGCGCACAACGCGCATGAATGGGTCGGCGATCGAGGCCTGCGGCGCGGCGCTGCTTGAACCGGCGGGCCCGCGACACTACCGTCTAGACCGTGCGCGAAGCGGGCGTGGCGGAACTGGTAGACGCAACGGACTTAAAATCCGTTTCCCTTCGGGGAGTGCAGGTTCAAGTCCTGCCGCCCGCACCAATCTGGCCGCGCGCTACCTGTGCTCGGCCTCGAAGGCGGCGATATAGCCGCGGCTCAGCGGCACGGCTTCGACATCGCGGGCGAGTTGCATCTGGAAGTTCATCCAGCCCATGCGCCGGAAGCCGACTTCGCAGGATTGAAGGTAGAACTCCCACATACGGCAAAAGCGCTCGTCATAGAGCTTGGCCGCTTTGTCGCGGTTGGCCTGAAAGCGCCGGTTCCATTCCTTCAGCGTCTCGGCGTAGTGGAGGCGCAGGATCTCGATGTCGGTGATCCAGAGCCCGGTACGCTCGACCGCGGCGATGGTCTCCGACAGCGACGGTGAATAGCCGCCTGGAAAGATGTACTTGGTGAGGAAGGCGTTCGTCATCCCGGGCGGGTCCTTGCGCCCGATCGAGTGGATCAGCGCCACGCCGCGCTCGTTCAACAGCGCGCGGGTCTTCCCGAAGAACTCGTCGTAATGGCCCATGCCGACATGCTCGAACATGCCGACCGAGACGACACGGTCGTAGTGGGCGTTGTCCTCGCGGTAGTCGAGCAGCTTGAAGCTGACCTTGCCGTCGAGACCGGCCGCCTTGGCGCGCGCCTCGGATATTGTGTGCTGCTCCTTCGAGAGCGTGACCCCCACCACCTCGACATCGGCAGTTTCGGCCAGATAGAGCGCGAGCCCGCCCCAGCCCGAGCCGATATCGAGCACACGCATGCCCGGCTCCAGCAGCAGCTTGGCGGCGATATGGCGCTTTTTGTTGGCCTGCGCGGTCTCCAGCGTGTCGCCGGGCGTTTCGAAATAGGCGCAGGAATATTGCCGATCCTCGTCGAGGAAGAGATCGTAGAGCGCGCCGCTCAAATCGTAGTGATGCGCCACGTTGGCCTGCGCCTTGCCGATGACGTTCTGCTGCTGGGACTTGCGGAAGACGGCGGCAAGCTTGGGGTCGATGGCGCGGCTTGTCAGGTTGATGCCGCAAAACTCCAGGAAATCGTAGAGCGAGCCGTCCTCAATGGTGAGCGTGCCCTCCATGTAGCCTTCGCCCAGATATAAATCGGGCTTCATCAGAAGCTTGCGCAGAAGCGTTGCATCGTGGAGGCGGATGCGCGAGCGGGGGCCGTCGGCCGCGCCCTCGAAGCGCCGCTCGGCGCCATCGGCGTCGATGATCGTCAGGCTGCCGGCCTCGACCGGCTGGGCGGGCGGCGCGTCAACCGTCAAATCGGCCGGCATGGCGGTCAATCCTCGTTTCCAGCGGGAATTTGCGATATTAGACCCCGCACGGGCCGGCCCGCAAAGCTTCCAAGGGCGCGGCGAATCGCCCTATGATCGGGCCCGGCCACAAGTCGCGTAAAGGTCCAGGTCGCACAAAGCCACAGGTTACACAAAGTAGGAGCAGCGTTCGAATGGCGGACTGGGTGGAAACCTTCAAAGGGGCGATCCTCGCTTCGGAATACGATCCCGAGGCGCATATGAACTCGCAGACATATGTGAACCGGTTCGACCAGGCCACCTGGTTCATCCTTGCGACGGTCGGCGTCACGCCAGCCGCAATGAAGGAAAAGAAGCAACGCGTCGCGATCGTGCGCCAGACCTTCCAGTATCTGCGCGAAATCCGGGGCGGCGAGTTGGTCGAGATCCGCAGCGGGTTCGTCGCCGTCGGCAAGAAGTACATCCGCTTTGTCCACCGCATGTTCAATTCGGTGACCGGCGACATGGTCGCGACCAGCGATTGCACGGCGGTACTGGCGAGCTTGAAAACACAGAAGTCCGTGTCGCTGCCCGAAGCCCTGCGCAAGGCGTCCAAGGCGCATCTGGTCACCTGGAACGCGGCCGACGGCTGAGCCTGCGCGTTGGTCTCGTTCAATGATCTTCGCTATTTCCGGCGCCGCGCCGCGGCGGTGAGGTGCGCGCCAACCGACCATCGGCCGACTGGCAGTACGACCGGCGGGCACCAATCGACAGACAATCGGAAATGAAATCATGAATCCCATGATCGCGGGCGCGCGCGCCGACCTGCTTCGCTTCACGCTCGACAAGCCCGTGGGCGGCTCGGGCGTCAGTGCGATCGATGTGCTCGCGGTGGATCTGGTCGATGCCGACGGTGCTATTGGCGTGGGGTTCAGCTATGGGCTGCGCGGCGGCGGCCGGACCATGGTTGCGGCGGCGCGGGATTTGCTGGACGGCGTCATCGAAGGCGCCAGCGCGGCGGCGCCGGAAGCGCTTTATCGGGACATGACAGCGGCGCTTAACCGCCTCGGGCGGGGCCCGGCGTATTTGGCCATGGCTGCAATCGACCTGGCGGTGTGGGATCTGCACGCGAAGGCACGCGGTGTCTCGCTGACCGTGGCACTTGGCGGGCGTCCGCGTCCGGTGCCTGTTTATGGGTCGGGCGGGTTGCGTCCGGATATGGAGCCGTCGGCCGCCGCCGAAGTCGCTCTGGCCCATGCCGAGGCCGGCTTTCTCGGGGTCAAGCCGCGGCTGGCCGGCGACCGAAGCGACGGCCCCCGGCTTGCCGCCGTGCGCGCGGCGTTACCGGAGGCGGTCGACCTCATGGGCGACGCGAACGAGAAGTGTGATCTTGCGCGCGCGCAATGGCTCGCCGGCCTGTGCGGGGAGTTCGGTCTGCTTTGGCTGGAGGAGCCTTTGCCCGCTTACGATCTGGCCGGCTATGAGGCACTTGCGCGCGCGGCGCCGGTCCCCATTGCGACCGGCGAGCATCTCCAGGGAACCGTCGAGGCAGGTGGTCTGTTTGATGCGCGTGCCTGCGCGGTTTTCCAGCCCGACCTTGCGATGATGGGAGGGATGACCGAATGTCTGCGCGCCGCGCGTCTTGCCGAGCATTTCGGGATCGGTATAGCGCCGCATTTCCTGCCGGCGCTTTTCGTGCATCTTGCCGGCGTCGCGCCGAACCTGACCTGGCTCGAGGATTTTCCGTTACTCGAACCTTTGTTCACCTACGACGTCGCGATGGCCGCCGACGGCACGATGACTGCCACCGACGCGCCTGGCCATGGATTGGCTTGGGCCGAGGGCGCTCGAGCGCGTTATCGCGCCGACGACTGAGGGGTTGCCCCGTCAGGCCACTGGCGCCAGCCATCCCACGATCATGCCGAATATCCCGTGCACCAGCGCCGAGGTGGTCCAGGCAAACGGATGCGCCTTGATCGCGAAGAAACCCAGCCGGAAGAAGATCGGCACATAGATCAACCCGGCCAGCACGAACAGGATCTCGCCGTATAGGATGCCTTTGACGATCGGGTAGCCGGGAATGCCGGGAAGGTATTTCTGCGCGACCGTGCTGTAGAGCAGGGCGAAGATGATCCCGTTCATGTGAAGGATCATCAGCCCGATGAAATAGGCGCTCGGTCCCTTCACCACATCGCGAAGGACCAGCTCCGCCTGCTCATGGGCGAAATCGACACGAGGCAATCCGAAGCGGTCCGCGGTTTGCGCGAACACCATCAACAGGTATGTCGCGATGAACCCCGCCAGGGCCGATTGAACGAGAAACTCAAGTGTCATGCCTGCTCCCCCATTGCTTGGCGGGTGGCATTAAACCATCAATCGGCGGCCGAAGTGAATTGGGATGGTTTGCAGATGAATGTCGCCGCCGGTTGCCCGGATTTGTGACGCCATACTAAGCCTTGGCCGGCGCCTCGAGCACGCGTTCGGGCGGGAAGCGCAAGGTGGCGGCGGTGCCCACGCCAGGCGCGCTGTCGATCGTCAGCGTCCCGCCATGCAGCTCGATCATGGCGTTGACCAGCGGCAGGCCAAGTCCCGTGCCGGCATGGCTGCGGTTCATCGCGCTTTCGACCTGGCCGAAGGGCTCCAGCACGGTCTGCAGGTGCTCCGGGGCGATGCCGATGCCGGTATCGGTGACGCTGAGCGTATAGCCGCCTTCGCTGTTCAGTCCGCCCTCGATCGTGAGCGAGCCGCCTTCGGGCGTGAACTTGACTGCATTCCCGAGAAGATTGATCAGCATCTGCTTGACCAATCGCTGGTCGGCCCACAAGGGCGGGGCATCGGACGGGAAGCGGACATTGAGGTCGAGGCCCTGCTGCTTGATGGTGTCGCGCATCATCGACAGGCACGCATCGGCGACCTCGGCCACGTCGATCATGCGCTCCTTCAATTGCAGCCGGCCCGACTCGACCTTGGCCATATCGAGCAAATCGTTGATGATCGTGAGCAGGTGGCGGCCGCTCTGCAGCACACTCTCGGTATATTCGCTGTAGCGTTCATGCCCCAATGGGCCGTACATCTCGCCGTCCATGATCTCGGTGAAGCCGATGATGGCGTTGAGCGGCGTGCGCAGCTCGTGGCTCACATTGGCGAGGAACTCCGACTTGGCGCGGATCGCCGCATTGGCGTCGCTCAGCGCCTCCTGCAGGCGGTCGTTGTTGGTGCGCACCTCGTCAACCAGCCGCTCGAGCTTGGTCTGGCTGCGCTTGACCATCGCTTCCGCCTCGAACTGCGCCGTGCAGTCGCTGCCAGCGCCGCGAAAGCCTATGAAGCGGCCGCTGTCCTGATCGAATGCTGGAATGCCCGAGATCCGGCAGAAGCGGTGCCCGCCGTCGGCATCGACGATCTCGATCGCAAGGTTGCGAAACGGTCGCCGCGCGGCGAGGGCATCGCGCAACGTGCGGCCGATCACCACGTCGTTGCCGAGCTCGACGAGATAGGTGCCCATCAATACGCGCGACGGCCGACCGATTATCTCGGTAATGCGGTCGGAAATGAAAGTGATCGCGCCGTGCTCGTCGGTTTCCCAGACCCAGTCGGACGCAGCCAGAACGAAATCGTGAAAGCGTCGACGGCTTTCATTGTAAAGACGCTGGGCGGCGCGCAATGACTGTGCCAGATGCGCGGCGTCGGCGGATGGCGCTGAGCCCAGCATGGGGTCGATCGGATCGCTTTGTAGGCCAGTGTTGTAAGTCGCACCGGTGCTCGATGATTGTCCCGACACGCCCGCGGCGGCATCGCTGGTCGTCGGCTTGCTCACCAGTTGTGGCCGGGTATCGCCGCCGATATTCGGCTGGTTGAAGGAAGCCTTGGGCTGGACCCGCGGCTCGCCGGGTGCGGCTCGGCCGGCCGCCGTCGGACTTACGGCCGGATGCTCGGCGGCGAATGCGATCGCTTCGGCGAGCGGCGCGTCGGCTTCCGACGTCTCGGACACCTGCGTCAGGGGCGGCCAGTCGGGCTGCGAGGCCGCCTGCGTCGGCGCCTCGCCGCCGCTCTGCGGGCGTACCGGCACGACGACCGCGCCCGGGCCCTTGCGGCGGATCGTGGCGCCGCCCGACGTCGAGGCGGTATCTGCCGGTGGTTTGGCGGGCCCGTCGCTCACGCTTTGCGTCCCGTCTGCCGGGTCATTGCCCGTGTGCCCGGCGGATTGGCGCTTGATCCGATCGGATGCGCTCATGCGCCGGTCCGGGAGGAGACACGGGCGATGCTGGATTGAGCGCGCAGAAACTCATCATCTTGCTTCCAATAGCGGAGCGCGGCCATGGCGGCTTCGCGGGTCAGCGAGCCGAAGAGCTCCGCGACTTTCGGTGTTACCATGGTCCCGAGTGCATTTCCATGCGGACTACGTGTCAACAGATACGTTGTCGCAAACTGGCCCTGCTCCATTCCCACCGCGCGGCAGAGAACGGCGAGCGGCTCGCCGCCGGCATCGAGCACGATGCGGCGCGCGGTGGGGATCTCAACGCGGGCCCGGTTGGCGAGCGCCGTGATGAAAAGCTGGATCTCGCCGTTATGCAGCGCGCGCAGGATGAAATCCAAAGTCAGCTCGCCGCGATCTGCCAGGCCGTTGACCAGCGCTTCGGCTGCGGTCTCGGCGCCGTGATGAATTTTGGTGCGCTCGATCGCTATTTCCGCCGAGTCGCGCAGGAAGTCCTCGACCAGCGTGTCATCAACGGCAAAGCTCGTCAGGATATGCTGGCGTAGTGCGGCGGAGACCCACCAGAACATACGATGCGCCAGAGCCGGCGGCAAATCGCGGCGCAGGATCAACGGGCGCTGGAAGCGGTCGACGCGCTTGGAGCGCTCGACCAGAAATTGAAGTGCCCGGCGCGACATTACGGCGTCGTCATTGTTGATCAATGTTTCGATAACGTCGTCCTCGCCGCGCGAGACGATGGCATCGGTCACTGCCTCGCTCAGCGTGTCGCGGCGCGCGACCTGCAGGATATGCTCCTGGGTCCGCTCCTTGATGACCTCAATCAGATCGGTATCACGCAGCACGCCGCACCGGAGCAGGATCGGGCGCGCCACCTCGATCTCGTCATTGGCAAGCATAACCACCAGATTGTGCGGCGCATCGCTATTCTCGGCCAGGCGCTCTGAGAGATCGCGGCGGACCTCCATTTCCACATCGTGGATCAGCTTGTGCAGGATGTCCGTCATCAGCGCGGTTTCGCGCTCGCTCAGGCGGCCCTCGGGCGAGAGGAAGAGATCAGTGATATTCTCGAAGATTACACGCCGGCCATCGGACGTATGTTGTCGGGCGAGCTCGACCAAGCTTGCTAGCTGCGCCTTCGATTCGCTCGCCATTCAGGTCATTCCCCGATGCGCCTTTTGGCGATCTGTGCCGGATGTCGTGGATGGTTAACGCGAAGTATTAATAGCCACGCCCATAAAGAATGTCACCTAAAAAAGACCCAAAAAGGGTAGTGATTCCAAGGCTTGGCCGGTCTTGTTCATAGTCTGTGTAACCGCGGGCGAAATATTGCGATAGTAGTCGTGTGCCGGTCTCAAGCCTTTGGCTTCGGTGGCGGCGGCTCCTTTGCCTCGACCGGGCCGCCGGCTTCCTTCCATTTGCCGAAGCCGCCGGCGATATGCGCCACCGGACTGAGCCCCATATCCTGAACGGCCTTGGTGGCCAGTGCCGAGCGCAGGCCGCCGGCGCAAAAGAACACGAACGACTTCCCGCTCGCGAAGATGTCCTTGTGGTAGGGGCTATCGGGGTCGACCCAGAACTCGAGCATGCCGCGGGGCGCGTGCAGCGCGCCCGGAACCGCGCCTTCGCGCCATAGCTCGCGCACGTCGCGGATATCCACGAAGACCGTATCCGCGTCGTCCAGGCGCTCCATGGCCTGTGCGACGCTTAACGTCTCGATCTCGGCTTCCGCATCGGCGCAAAGTTGCTTGATACCCCTGGTCACCGCCATTTTCTGGTCTCCCTTTTTGACCGCTGCATATTCTTGCGCTTCGGCTCGAATTTCAAAGCATGCCGCGTCCGAGCACACGCGTGGTTGGTTCTACCTTATCTTCCGCAGCGACCCGGCGGAAGATCTCCGTCGCCGCGTCAATCGGCGATCCGGGCACGGTCGACGAGCGCTGAAACCGGCGTGCCGGTTGGCAGAACACCGAACTGCCGGCCCGATCCGCCCGTCAGCCGCGTCGCGGCGAAGGTATCGGCCACGATGTCGGGGGCACATCGGCGCAACAGCGAGGCCTGCAGCGCGATCGCCATGCGCTCGGTAAGTTCGCGGCCCCGCGCCGGCGTTGCGATCATTTCGTCGAAATCGGTCTTGAGCGCTGCGACATAGGCATCGAGGCGTTGATCGGCGCCGGCCGCCAGTTCGACCTCGTCGAAAAACGCATCGCGCGAAGTCGGCTCGCGGGTCAGGGCGCGCACGACATCGAGGCACATCACATTGCCCGAGCCCTCCCAGATGCCGTTAAGCGGCGCCTCGCGATAGAGACGGGCCAGCGGGCCTTCCTCGATGAAGCCGTTGCCGCCATGGCATTCGAGCGCCTCGACGACGAAGCTTGGCGCCCGTTTACAGACCCAGTATTTGGTGACCGAGGTGGCAAGCCGCTGGAAAAGCTGCGCGCTCTCGTCGTTTTCGGCCTCGTCTATGGCTCGTGCAATACGCAGGCCGGCCACAAGCGCGGCCTCCGATTCCAGCGCCAAGTCGGCGAGCACCGCCGCCATCAACGGCTGGTCGATCAGCGTGCGCTGGAAGGCGCGGCGATGGGCTGCGTGATGGATCGCGTGGCTGAGCGCAAGACGCATCAACCCGGCCGAGCCGAGGATGAAATCCATGCGCGTGTAATGCGCCATCACGATCGCGGCCTTGATGCCCGCGCCGTCCTCTCCCAGCTTCTGCGCCCAGGTCCGGTCGAACTCGACCTCGCTGGAGGCATTCGAGCGGTTGCCGCATTTGTCTTTCAGCCGCTGAATGAAAAAGCGGTTGCGGCTGCCGTCGGGCAGCGAGCGGGGCACGAGGAAACAGGTGGGGCTCGCCTCGTCCGCGCCGCCGGTATAGGCAAGCGTGAAGAAGACGTCGCTCATGGGCGCGGAGCAGAACCATTTATGCCCGGTCAGCAGATAGCCGCCATTGCCGTCGGGTTCGGCGCGGGTGAGGTTGGCGCGCAGGTCCGAGCCGCCCTGTTTCTCGGTCAATGTCATGCTGACCGTGGCGGCGGTCTTTTGCGTCACCGGCAGGGGCCTTGGATCATATTCTCGCGCGACAGCGGGGCCTTCCCATACGGCGGCGCAATCGGGATCGAGGCGCAGGGCGGGAACGGCTGCGAACGACATGCCGGTCGGGCAGCCCACGCCGTTTTCGATCTGGTTCCACAGATACGAAAGCGCTCCGCGCGCCACATGGGCGCCGCCGCGCCCGGCCGTCCAGGCCAGGCTATGGACCTCGTGGCCGTAGGCCAGGGTCATCAGCTCGTGCCAGGCCGGATGGTAGTCGACCTGGTCGATGCGCTGGCCGAAGCGGTCGAAATTGCGAAGCTCGGGCGTGTGGCGGTTGGCTTGGCGGGCGAGTTCCTGGACATGCGGGTCGCCCACGCATTCGCCCAGCGCGGCCAGCCGCGCGGCCGCCCAGCCGCCACCCTCGCGCTCGACGCATTCTCGCAGCGGCGCGTCGCCGGCAAAGGCATTGATGCCCTGGAACGGCGGCGGCTGGTTGGTGACCTCATGCGTATCGAGCTGGGTCTCAGCGTATGGCGTGTACATGCGGTGTTCCTCTCCCGGCATTTCTGTCTTGCCCCCCTGGGCCGACCGCGCGCAGGCAAAAGGCGACGATGCCCGCGGCGACGGCTTCGTCGTCCGCGGCCTCCCGCAGGTGGGCGAGCGGCCCCGTCAGTCCTTCCAGCATGGCGCCGACGATGCAGGCGCCGGCAAGATCGGGTTCTTGTATCGGCACGCTGCCTTCGGTCGCGGCCTCGCCGATCAGGCCGCCGAAGATGAGCGCCAACTCGCGCTTGATCTCTTGGCGTGCATCCTCGATCTCCTGCGCGGCCGGCTCGGCGATGACCGCATAAGCTAGGCGGTCGCCGCGCAGCGCGCGTTCCACGAAAGCCCGTATCGCGCCGCCAAGACGCTCTCGCGCCGGCCCGCCGCCGGCCGCAATGGCCCGCGCGACCTCGGCTTCACGCGCACAGATGGCGCGCAGCAACTCGACCATCAAATGCGCCTTGGAGGGGAAGTAGCGGTAGACGCTGCCGGTCGCGAGCCCGGCAGCCGCGGCGACCGCGGCGACCTGGGCCCCGCGGAAGCCGCCATCGGCGACCAGCGTCCGCGCGGCGCCCAGAATGCGCGCCCGATTATCGGCTAGCCTGGTCTCGACCTTGGCTGTGCGGCGATACGCCATAGAATGAACCTCAGTTCATTGTT
>Ga0307378_10000831_pt1 | contig 51826 bp, 50 predicted proteins | sample UN1MG_FD_202238 | JGI IMG/M metagenome (GOLD analysis project Ga0307378, IMG submission 202238) | Soil microbial communities from Risofladan, Vaasa, Finland - UN-1 | ecosystem: Environmental > Terrestrial > Soil > Coastal area > Acid sulfate soil | place: Finland: Risofladan, Vaasa | collected... | reverse complement strand
ACAAGAGAGACAGGATGTACAGGTTCAAGAACGGCTCCACCCTGCACTTCATGTCAGCTGACATGAGACAGCGCCGCCTTGCTGGCGCCTCGGTAGATCTGGTGATCGTCGACGAGCCTATCAATCATAACATCTTCGTAGAGCTTCAGGCCCGTATTATCGACAGGCGTGGTCGGATACTCTTAGTCATGACTCCTGTGGATGATAAGCCAGACACATGGCTGTGGGTTCGAGATGAGTTGTACATCCCATGGGAGACCGAGGAACGGAAAGATGTTGCAGTTATATATATGCCTGTGGCAGACTCAGAGGGTAATCCTTGTGTTCCTCACTTCACTAGAGAAGATATCCAGAGGATGGAAGAGCAGTGGCCCGATCCTAACGTCAGGGCCGCTCGTATGTATGGGCACTTCGTCACACGCACCGGACTTGTCTTCGGTACCTTTGACCCAGCCCTGCATGTAATCACACGCTTCGACTACCCGGATACGTGGCACAAGTGGATCATGATCGATCCCCAGTACCACAGGTTTGCTTGCCTGTTCTTCGTGGCAGATCCAGATGGGAACTATTACATAACGGATGAGTACTACAGTCAGGATGAACCTCTGGCTCATAGGTCGCAGAGGATTAAGTCTATCTTGGGGCGAGTAGATAAGGACGTACCATGTTATGTGGACTCTGCGAACCCCCAAGATATAGCTGAACTGAACTGGCACTTCGGTCGCATTGGAGCCCAGATTGGAGCCATGGCGATACCGATGAGAAAGAGAATCGAGCAGATGGTTCTGAGAGTACACAGTATGCTTGAGCCAGTGCAGGAACGTCAGTATAGTATATACAGCGACCGACGTAAGGTATATGGGGCTCCCCGGCTGACGCTGTTCCATGATCTGATAAGTACTTGGAACGAAGGGGATAGGAAGATTGAAGGCAGCAGATTAGTATGGGAACTGCGCCGCCTGACTTGGGATAATCAGCACAAGCCGGACAAGAACTCAGCGGGCGGCGCAGATTGTATAGATGCACTGATTTATGGCTGTAGTATCCCTGCCGTAGGTAGGTCAGATGATGCTGTCATGAACCCATACGCGCATCTATCACCCACTGATGCCATGATCATGAGGCAGATGGATCGAATGGATCAAGCCACTGATAGGGAGGAAAAATGGAGATTCTTGCAGTAATCGCTGGACTAGCCTTGGGAGCGCTTGTTGCAACTCAGGCCGACTACTATTTCAAAGTACGCCCCCTGATGCAAGAGATTGCAACGATGCGCCGTGAGGGCTATATTGGGACAATTCCGGTCCCCGAGAGACCGCCTACTAATGAACCTTGGCTCGACATAGCCGAAGGATAAACAATGCCCCAGAAACTACCAGCAGACGTTTCAGATTGGACAGGATTCGCTCGCTACACCAGTGATATGTGGCGAGACATGGATTCCTACTACACCTACTGGGTTAATCGGTGGAAGAAAACCATCGACTACATCAGAGGCGATCATTGGAATATTCTCCTTGAACTAGATAGGGACACTATTCCTGCATGGAAGAGATTCCCTGTTATCAACTACACTAACTCTTTCTATGCTGAGTTTCTGAAGCAGTATCTGCAGGGCAATGTGCGCTACAGTGCGCTGCCCCAGAGCCCAGATCCTTCCGATCTGGCTGGCGCAGAGCAGATGGAGCAGATCATGAAGTACACATGGGATCTGCTTGAGATGTCAGACAAGCGTATTGAGCTGGCCTCATGGGTCATGAGTTGTGGAGTTGGGTACCTTAGATACTTCTGGGATACCAACACAGGGGACCTGATTCCTCTAGCTATCCCTACCCCCGACGGGGGCATGATTCCTGTTAATCCTGACACGCTCGAAATAGACCCAACCCTGATGCAGCCTATTATGGTAGATGCAGGGGAGTTAGGGTGCGAAGTCATTCCTCCGCAGATGGTACGCTGGGGCTACGCAGAGGAAGATGGAGTGATGATCGGGCTGCTGATGTCTTACGATGAGGCCTTTAACAAGTTCGGTGAGGACGTAGCTAAGAAGCTTTCATACAAAGAAACCCATGACATCGTCACCACGGACTTGGATATCGGGGGCACAGCCGCCTATGCAGGTGGATTTAAGCCAGACACGGCACTGGTAATTCAGCATTACATACCTAGGAACGCCCGTTTCCCCAACGGATTATGGTGGACTAGTACAGAAAACAACCGACTGCTTACGGCTCCTAACCCGTTACCAGCAGGGGTTGTGCCCATCGCTTCGTTCCGCTGGGTACCAGTGCCGGGTCATCGCCGTCTGGGCATGAGCCCGCTGTTTGACATCACCTCGTCTAACAAGGCGTATGATGAGAGAATGGCGCGCATCCTAGAGTGGCAGAACAAGGTGATCCCGAAGTATGTCTTGAAGAGCGGTGGCGGGCTGTCGTATGGGGATATCAACGACGAGCCCGGACAGGAACTGGTTGTACATGCAGGTGGTGAACCTACTGTAATGGAGTTCCGGCAGGCCCCGAACTCGTTCTTCCAGATGCTGAACGTAGACATGCAGGACATGATGGGCGTTGGGGGATTTGCATTCCAACCCTCTCGTGAGCCACCGCCCGGGCAGGTACAGCCGGGGCACAAGCTCCGTAATCCCAAAGATCCCAAAGCAGGAGAGCAGGTTCAGCTGGCCCACATTAATGCTTCTGCTGGTTGGAAGGAAGCTGGCAACATCGTCATCGCATACGTGTCTAACTTCTACACCGAGACTCGCGTCATCGCTATCCAAGGGCCCGACAAGAGTTACCAGTGGCAGGAGTTCATAGGCACAGATCTCAAGAACGTCGCCGCTACTATCTCTGTGGATGAGATGTCGCTGTGGCCGTGGAACCGCCAAGAACTCCGTGACACCATGATTGGGGTTCTAAGTACAGACTTCGGTCAGGTACTGTTCATGAACGAAGATGGCAGTATAGATAAGGACAGATTTAACGCCGTCCTGTCTGCCACCGGGCTGGATGTGTCGGTCGACGCACTCGATCCAGACATCATTGAAGCTCGTAATGAGCAGGCCACGTTCAAGAACCTGCCACCTAATACTGATCCACAGATGCTACCTCAGGTTAAGTTCTGGGAAGAGCTTGCTACTCACTACGAGGAGCACACTAAGGTAGTTAAAAGCAAGAGATTTGAAGCATGGCCTGAGCATGCAAAGGAAGCGTTTATTCAGCACATCCAGCAGACCTCTGAAGCCCTGAACGCACAGGCTGAAGAAGAGTCGCAAGCCTTCCTGCAACAGGAGATGCAGCTGCGTCAGATCAGGGAGACTATTGAAACGAAGGCTGATATTCAGAAGATGTCTACCGAGATGTTGATGGACGTCCTTAAACCGCTGATTATGGAGTTGTTCGTAGAAGCGGGAATGCTGACCCCCGAACCAGAGGATACTAAATGACTGCGGAGGAAAGACTAGCCAGACTGTGGCTTGTGGAGGGCAAAACAGTCAGGGAAGTAGCAGACGAGTTAGAGATCAGTAAGTCTGCAGCCCACCGCCTGATCAAGCGGTTTCGATGGGATGGACACAAAGGTGATACTACCTTGTATGCTTCTCTGTATCGAGACTATGAGTATGACGATCAGGCCCCCATGCTGAGGCCTATTGAGGTAAAGATCCCCAAGCGGACCACAGCTAAGATAAGCAGCGCTGATCAGGTATCGGTACATTGGGGTGATACTCACTTTCCGTTCCAAGATCAGGCTTCTATTAATGTACTGTATGAGATCACCTCACGGCTTGAGCCCGATACTATTGTGTGTCATGGCGACGTAGCTGATATGTGGCAGATCTCAGACCACCGGCCCCCAGTAGAGACTAGCTTGAAGCCACACCAGATTTCTCTACAAGATACCCTGCAACAGTCAGCTGAGCATCTAGCTCAGATGGCTTCGCTAGCTAAGAATGGGGCCGAGAAGTACTTCCTCGAAGGTAATCACGAGGAACGCTGGACCCGATTGTTGGCAGACATTCAGCGTAACCCTAAGCTTCGTCACCTGCTGTTCATACCTGCTATCTCGGAGGTTCTTACTATGCCTTATCTTATAGGCACAGATAAGATGGGATACAGCTATGCGCCTTACTATTCTGGCGGCGATAAGATAGTCCTCAAGGACCGTCTGTTGATTATGCATGGTTACAAGGCTACAATGTGGGCATCGCGCACCACCTTGTCAGATTACGGCAAGTCTGTCATATTCGGCCATACGCACCGCATCCAGTCATTCACTAAGCGTGACTTGGTCGGTACGATTGCGGCGTGGAACATGGGATGCTTGTGTGACCTAGATCCAAGCTGGCGACAGCACACGAACTGGGCCCACGGCTTTACTGTCGTTACATGGAAGAAGATAGATGGAGAGTGGTTTTTCAACACTGAACAGATTCGCATCCACGACGGTAAAGCGTTGTGGAGGGACAACTTAATCAAGGGATAGTATAATGGAAGAAGAAGGTGGAATTAACTCAGGCGAGCTTGCACGGGATACTGTTGCACAGCTAGTCGAAAACCAAAACGTACAGGGGCGTGAGCCAAATCCTGAGCCGCTGTATATTGAGGATCAGGACCCGCCTCGGGACCCGCCTGATGTTGCTAAGCTTACTGTAGAAGTAGACGAGTATGGTGAGCCAGTTACACAACGGGTAGCTCCACAGCCAGTAGTAGATGAGAGCTTCGTTGCCGGTGGCGAGCCCCTTACGGACGAGATGTATGATGAGCTTCTGTCATACGGTATCGATCTTGGCGTTCCTCCCTCGGAGTTGGGCGGAGATCCTACTATTCGCAAGGTTTATCAGCAGCTCGCAGATAGCGTAATCGGCATCGTAGCAGAGTCACGCACGCGCGTGATGCAAGCTGAGCAGTCTCGTTTGCAAGTTGATGAGTTTATGAAGAAGGTCGAGACTAATCCTCAGGATGTCTTGATGCTGATTGCACTGAATAATCAGGAAGCTTTCGGACAGGCCGTGGAGAACTGGGAGCGTATCCAGACAGACCCACGCGAGCGAGCTTTGGTTGAGCGTGAGCTGGAGTTGCGTGCGCGCGACGAAGCATTACGCCGCGAGACTACTGCTTCGCAACGTCAGTCAGCACAGCAGCAGGCTGCTCGTATTAAGGCTTTGTCCGCGAGAGCAGCTAACAGATATGGCGTCGACGAGGCAATAGCACAGGAGTTCGTAGCCCGTGATATGAGAGCCAATCGCCAGATTCCTGACATCGCTCGCATCGAGAGTATTGTTAAGAACCTCAAGCCTAAGGAGAAAATAATGACTCCTGAACAGGCTAAGAGAGTTAAGCAGACTCCGACGCAGTCGCTGCAAACTACAGAAGCTGCGCCGCGTACACCGGAAGACACTAGCAGGGAGATATCTCCTAGTGGGCTTATTAAAGGCCAGCCGGTAAGACTCCGCGACATCGTTAAGAGTGCTAGCAAGAGATACAACCAAACTACGCAAGAGTAGTATGATTTAAAGGGGATCTGACACCGTCACCCTGCCATAACGACGGGAAGCCCTCACCGGGGATGGTGATTGAAAGGGAAAACCAAAAAGTCTTGGGCTCGTGACCCCCGGCACGAGTAAGCCCAACCTTCCCCTTGCGCCATTATGGCATACAACTTACCTTCCTTCCATGAGAGTTTACTCTCAACCCGGAATAACTGGAAAAAAAACACTCGCTTAAGATCAACAGTTCTATACAAAGGAACACACAATGGCTGTTCAGTATGCTGATCTTAGCAGACTAGATGCAATCCTTAAGGATCGTCCGCTTCAGGACGCGATCCGAACCGCAATGAACAAGGCGACGCCTTTCGCGGAGAAGATTACGCAGGAGCTTCCGCTCAGCGGTCGTAAGGGCATCTTCCCAGTGCAGTTCGGAGTCAATGAGGGCATCTACGCGCGACCTGAAAAAGGTACGTTCGGTGAATCCCGGGTTGATACTCCTGAGCTTGCTGAAGTCACTGCTAAGTATATTTACGCCACATTCGAGATCACGGGGCAGATTATGTCTAGCTCTCGTGACAACCCCGGCGCGTTCGAGGAAGGACTCGCTCTCACTATTGAGAATACTATTGACGGCTTGAAGCTGGATATGGCTCGCCAGATGATTGGCGACGGTTCCGGTAAGATTGCCAACGTACTCTCTCGAACCGACGCAGATACTCTTGTACTGATTGATCCCTTTGGGCTCAGCACGTATAAGTCGAACCGTCCGGTTCGCAACATTCTTCGCAAGAACATGCCTATCGACGTCATCGACTCTGATGGCTCGACGGTCAATGTAACCAACGGTTTGGTTTCTGCTCTCACGCACACCTCTGCGTCCACTACGATGGACTGGACTGGAACTGAGACAGCTACTCCAGCAGTTGATGACTTTATCGTTCGTAATGGCAACCTCAGTAATGAGATCAACGGCTTCCTTGGTGGTATCGGCACGACCGGCACCTACCTTGCGATTCCCCGTGCTGGTCTTGACGGTTGGCAGGGTGTTCAGGTTGACGCAGCTGGTGGTGGCGCAGCCACTGTCGCTCTCGACCCCGATCACCTCCGCGACACTGTGGATCTTATTATGGAGACTACAGGTGAAGAGCCTGAGTTCCTCGTAATGAACTACAAGCAGCGTCGTAACTTCTATAACCTCGTCGCTCCCCAGATTCGGTATGCACCGATGATGGCGCCGCAGGGTCTTACAGAAAGCGCCCTCACGTTTGATAACATGCCTGTTATCATCGAGAGGTTCTTCCCGCCCGAGCATATCGGTGTGGTTAACTCGCGCTACTGGTACCATGCGATTGATAAGGAAGTCGAGTGGATTCGTGGAATCGATGGGACCGTCCTTCACTTCCCGCTCACGCAGGATGTGTTTAAGGCAGTACTTCGTTCTTATCGTAACCTCGCGTGTCTGTATCCGGCTACGAATGGGCTTATTTACGGCCTAGAAGAGTAAGGGGATAATTATGGGACTCCCAAAAGAGCTACATAGACATCTCGTTTCTCCTAAAGTCGCAGCTCAGGTGGTTGTGTTTACTACAGGTTTTACGAACGCAGCCACAGCCGACGCCACGGTTCCCGTGTTTGTCGCGCCACGTAAGATGAAGTTTGTTGGTGGTAAGTATGTTCAGTCCACCGATGCTACCGCAGCTACCTCTTTCGCCGTTTCGGTGAAGGTAGGTTCTCAGGTAGTGTCTGCAGTATTGGACATCAAGACTCTCGGTGCCGATGCAGCTGGGGCTATTTTGCCCTCAACTACAGAGGAAGATCGAATAGTCGCTTCTGGCTCCGTTATTGATATTCTCTTTAACGAAGTTGGTGGTACTGTTACTGCTCCAGATGACGTCTTGCTGGCACTTGAGTTCCAGTACTTGGAGTAAATAATGCCTAATGGAATCGGAAACGGTGGGGGGCCTATGGGCCCCACCACCGATGCGTCTAACCTTGGAATCCCAGAGCCGTCGGCTATGCCGGGGGGAATTGGAGATATCGATAGCTTGCTTGCTCAAATGCGTTCCGGTCAAATCGGAGCCGAGCAGCTGCTACCTCTTCTCTTTCTTCTGATGGCGCAGGCTACTGGTGGTCAACCGGGTGCTATGCCCGGTGCTATGGGTCCAGCTCCCCCGGGTCCTATGGGCCCAATGGGTCCAGCGGATTCCGGTTCTCCCATTGACGCAGCTATGATGGATATCGGTGGAGGCATGCCTCCAGCTGGTCCTCCCGGTATGGGTGGTCCTCCGATGGGTGGAGAAGGTGTTCCACCTGAACTCATGGCTCTACTTGGTGGAGGTGGTTTCTAATGGTTGGACATACAGGTTCAATGTACCAAGAGTTCACAATTCCTGCAGGCGCGGGAACCTATGCTACTGAGATAGTGTATGTAAGACAGAGCCGTACTGCGGTACAGCCGAAGTCTTTCTCTCAGGTGTTGGAGTTGGTGCTTCTGATTGAAGCTTTGCCGACATCCTGTGCTATTGAGGTAGACGTCCTAAAGCCCGGAGGTGACCCGGACACAGCTGCAGATTGGGTTATTGCAGTCGGTAGTGAAACCACTACTGGTCTTAAGTCTCCTCTAGTGTTCTATCAGGCTGGTTTGAGAGTACGTGCTAAGAGCGGTGGTACCGCTGGTACCGCTAAAGTTATCACTAGCTTCCTATACTAAGAGATATGAAATACTTCAAGAGGCATTGGGAAGGATTCAAAGCCCACAGGAGAGGTGAAAAAATGGTTGCAGAACGAGGTCGTGCATTTATTGTTAAAGACGAAGATCCGAACGAAGCACCCGCTAAGCCCGGTGCTGCTAAAGCCCGGGGCATTACGAAGATTACTGCGCGTGTAAAGCGAGCAGACTCTGGCGAATGGGAAGATCTTGGTGAAATCGCTCACATCGAAACGAAGGATAACTAATGGCTACTATCTTCACTGATGCTGGTGAAGCTTGGGTAACCGACGTTATGGACGGTACCGCTACTGCTCCTACTAACTATTATGTTGGCTGGGGAACAGGCGCAGGTACTGCAGCGAAAGGCGATACTGTGTTGTTTACCGAGGCTTCCGAGACTCGCGTAGCTGCAACAGAATCACAGCCCTCTGCTGACGTCAATCAGTTTGTTGCTCAGATCACCGCAGATGCAGGTAAGACTATTACCAACGCGGGATTGTTCGATACAATCACCACGGGTAGTCTTATTGTGCATGGTGACTTTACTGGCATTGCCCTTAACTCGGGCGATAAGATCGAGTTTACGATTACGATCACTTGGTCGTAAGGCCTGTAGCGTGGCTACGGGATCTACTCTACGGTGGGCTGTTGCAGGAGACTGCACAGCCCACGTAGTATTTTAGGGAGGGGCGATGGCATTTCCGTCAATTCGTAGTCAGGCTGTTACAGCGAGTGTTGAGACTAGCTCAGTAGCGGTCAACTACCCCGGCACCATCAGTGCCGGGGACACGCTGCTAGCTTTTGCCGCTACTGATGGTGACAACGTACTCGACTGGGCTACTGCGGGATGGACGGAGCTTGACGGGACGGACGACAGCGGTGGCAAAGACGCACATCTCAGCATCGCGTGGAAAAAGGCTGCAGGCACCGAGTCTGGTACATTCACGCTAGGACTGGGCACAAATGAGGAAATTGTTGTTCGTGTCTTCAGTGTTCAAGACGCGGACGATCCTGCTACAAGACCACCAGAAGTGAATCTGTCGTATGCAAGTGTTTCTACTAGCATACTCTTTACAGCACAACCTGACCTTACCCCTACGGGTGGGGCGAAGGACTATCTCTGGTTCATTGTCGTAGGATATGATGACGACGACGGTGGGATGACGACGAACTATCCCACCAACTACCAGACGAACAGCCAGTACGACATATCCAGCACATCGGCCGGTTCGTGTTCGATGGACACCTCATGGCGTCAGTACAACGGCTCCGTTGAAGCTGTCGGCAACGGCACTGCAGTCACTGTGGAGCAGTATATCTGTCAGGTCTGCGCTGTCCATCCTGCGCCAAGTGGAACTACTGATTACGAAACCCTTGCTGCAACAGCTACGGGTGCCGCAGCATTAACTGAGGTCCGTAACTTTTACCGTGCCCTAGCCTCAACAGCTACGGGCGCTGCGGCACTCTCTCGTTACCTTGAACTGACGCAAACCATTGCAGCAGCAGGACTTGGGACTGCTGACATTGCCAAGGTTATTTCCTACACTCTGGCTTCAACAGCCACAGGTACAGGTGCCTTCTCCCTCAGCAAGGTGTACCCAAGAACCTTTAACCCAATTCTAACAGGCACAGGTGGCCTCAGCACCGAGACCATCATTGGACGGGTCCTCGCAGCTACTGCCACAGGTACGCCTGTTGTCAGCTATGTCTCTGATTACTACCGTACTCTCGCTGCAGCCGGAGTAGGTACTGTTGCATTCGAGCGCATGATATCATTTGCCATGGCAGCTAACGCCACTGGTACTGCGGACTTAGCTAGTGTACAAGACCACTATCGTACCTTAGCAGCTAGTGCAGTAGGAACCTCTGGCTTAGACCCAGTTAAACTTGCGTACCTTACTCTGGCTGCCACAGCAACTGGCACCCCATCGCTGACGCAGACACTAGACTTCTATCGAACTCTAGCTGCGGCAGCCGTAGGTACAGCGGACTTCGACCGCCTGATTTCCTACACTCTCGCAGTAGCCGCCACTGGTACAGCTGACCTCGCGCGCGTACAAGACCACTTCCGTACTCTTGCAGCAGCAGCCATAGGAACCCCGGGCCTCCTAGCTGACAAACTTGTTGGCATTGTCTACGAGACTCTGCCTGCAACCGCATCAGGTGCAGCTGCACTCTCTACGGTTACAAGCTACTACCGTACTCTCGCCTCCTCAGGCATCGGTACACCTACACTTGATATCTTCAAGGATCTTCTGCGACAGCTTAACGCCTCAGGTCTTGGAACTGCAGACATCACCAAGCTCATGTACCAGACATTGGACTCCACTGCTACAGGGACTCCAACTCTAGCACAAGCTAAGTTCTTCTACCTCACTGTCGCTGCTGATGCTCTAGGTACAGCAGGCCTCACACGCGCTCTGGACCTCACACAGGTCCTACCCGTCACTGCCACCGGCACACCTCTCCTAGACGCCACCAGCACGTTCCTACGCACGCTGGCAGCATCTGGAGTAGGTACTGCAGACATGGCGTGGGTACTGGACTTCTATCGTACCCTGACAGCCTCAGGTATTGGTACTGCAGACATAAGTACAGAGACAATTCCCATTGGGGCTACTACTTACTACGAGACTCTCCCAGCCACCGCAGCTGGTGCAGCCGCGATCACCGACATTGTCACAATTATTAACACCCTTGCTGCTACGGCAGCCGGTACTTCGGGGATGTCTAAGAGCATCTCCAAGTATCTCACAGCTACAGCAACAGGAACACCAGCATTCACAAAAGAATTCTTCGAGACTCTCGCAGCCGTAGCTACAGGCGCTGCCAATTTGGCAGACATCGTAGATATGTTCCACACTATGGCAGCAGCTGCCACAGGTACAGCCAACATGACAGACGTCAGTACCTTCGGGGTTACCATACCAGCTACAGCTACTGGGACCCCGCTGTTGGTTTCTTTGATCCAACGGTACCTTGCTGTCACAGCCCTAGGTAGTCCTGCGATAGCAAAGTACATTAGCTTGAATCTGTCAACCTCAGCAATAGCAACACCTTCACTGATCCCGTCCAGTTTGCTGTCACAAATCTTAGCATCAACTGCTTCAGGCTCAGCCGGATTGATAGCCCAATTTGTTGGTGCAGTAGGCCCACCAGCTGTAGTTGGACGACGTATTGGTAAATTCGTTGCACGCTACGCCGCACGTATAGCAGCATCTAGACGTACTGGACATTAACCACTAGATTAGACGAGATTATGGCACTAGTACAACTGACCTTTGAGACTACAGTAACTGGATCGAGCGCCTTTAATTATGGGTACTCTAGGACTCTTGCAACTGCAGTAACTGGTGCGCCATATCTATATCCAAGTCAGGCTGTTCAGTATCTAGCCGAAGTTACAATGACCGGCTCAGCTGGGCTTAACGCAGACTATCAGCCCCTTGCTGCTTACGATGCACCCACGAATGTAGTAGCTAGTGAAGCTACCACCAGATCGATGAGAATCACGTGGACAGATAACACTAGTGGTGTTGCTTATCATGATGTATACTATCGTAAGACTGGTGATGCGAACTGGATACCCGGTGCTAAAGCTGATCCGGGTGTAGTTACTGTTGTAATTTACATGCTACAAGCAGGTTATTCGTATGACTTTGCAGTAGCCTCTATTACTGAAGATGGTGTACTGTCTACACTTACGACAGATGTAGAAAGTACTCTACTGTTTGAGCAGGCACTACCAGCCGTTGTAACTGGCACTCCAGTGCTAACGCCAGTTGAAGACGTCACTGGATATTACTATGTATCAATGCCAGCTACATCTACAGCAGTGGTAGCTATAACAGATTTGCTGGACTTGAAGAAGGTACTCACAGCATTTACATATGGTTCAGCAGTAGTGCAGGCGCAATATGTTGCAGTACCTGTAGTTGGTCCACCTGATAAGGGCCGGAACCGTAAGCCGTGGCAGAAACCGAAGAAACCTAGGGACGATCTTTTCTAATATGTGGAAACCATTTACACTACTCGCAGCAGGTATAGTCAGTCTATTTGGTGGACTGTCTATGAGTTCTGTCACTACCCATGATTGGGGAGTCGACAATGCCTTCGCCGCTGACACTACCTACGCAGACGGACGCTTTGTCTACAAGGTAGACGTCAGTGTATCTGGGGGATTCTATGTAGTGGCTGGTGTTCCATATTGGACTCATGGAACCTATGTACCCAAGCCAGACTATGACTCAGCCCTTTATCTATCTTATGACTCCATCGCTGGACTCGCTATACTCGACTCAACTACAGCTGACGCAGTATCGAGCACTTGGTATTACTCAATGCCAGTAGCTCTGTATGATATAGATGTGCCTAAAGCTATAAGTGATCCCGGAGACCTCGCTGCCGGTGACCTTGGTACTTTGTTTGCTATGACAGTAGCAGACAGTCAAGTGCTGGTGGATCTGGTCGGGTACTCTTATCTCGACAGCTCTGCCTTCACGACCGCAACTTACGACCAGATGGACAATTACGACTCTCTCTTCCTTGCCTATTCAGAGTTCTTCTGGGGAGATTGGGTCGGAGATTCGACTTACATGAGATTTATTCCGCAGCTTGTTGTATGGGGTACGGTAGTAGACTCGACATCAGGTAACTCTGACCTCTGCTATCCGGTCTTCAACTACCACAACTATTATGACCGAGTCATCTCTTACTACTCCTACTGGTGGAGAACAGGCAACACAACTATTAAAGAGCGAGCAGACTCCTACGCTCGTGTCTACGTCCGCTGCTTATATACAGCGCACGGAGGGACTCCATTCCTTGAGAAGCCCCGTGACTACCTCCCCGAGGGGGTTATCGCATGGGCACACGCTGGGTCTAACGACGCGCAGGCTGATTCAGCGATGTACTCTGTCGCAAAGAATGCAGCGTACTTAGAGCAGTTCTACCTTCGCCGGAATTATTGGGGCAAAGCTGGAGAGCCAGATAACACAGTAGATGATGGGCGTGTACAGGGCCGTAGCTATCTTGCTGCATTAGTGGCGAAGAAGTTCAACTTCGATGACTCCATCTCGTGGGCTGGTGACTGGGATTCTACCTTCGCTGAAGGCCGTGACTCGATGAACGCTTACATCGACGTCGGCTCAAGAGATGCATGGTCTACAGGCTTCTTCCCGATGTCCTCTTACGGCGACGGCATGACCTCGTGGCAGATCTCACAGTCCACGCTCCACTCGATGATCCGAGAAGTCGAGTGGGGCTTCGCCTCACCCGCACGCGAGGATTCTATCGTCAACTTGGTAGCTGCCTTCGCAGATACATCGTGGGCAATCGGCTGGCAGTTCTTACCAGATCAACCTTGGTATGATAATCAGGGTGGCTCTTACAAGTACGACTCATTGATGTATATCTATACAGCTCAGATGGATACGACACATGGCTTGATAATATTCACGCATCCAGCTGACTCCGCACCTATATGGTTCCAGCGTCATAATGATTCTGTTGCAGTCAGTAACTGGGTGGCTTATGACACGTTGTTCACCGACAAGTGGAAGGCCCGTGTCACGACTGACCCAGTAGGGATTGCAATGAACAGCAATCTTCTGACCGAGGGTTCAGATACATCTTCTCTTGCTAATTTGACATGGGTATGGGTAGCAGACACGCTGTACCTGCGCCGTGACGCTGGTGATCCGTCTACAGAGGATGTAGTCAGAATCAAGGCACTTACAACAGCGGCAGCGTATGACTCGTTCTGGAATGCTCACTCACACGACTCACTTTCCTCTGGTGACGCTGGCTTCGACGTCAGGGATAAGTATGTCCACTACCGCCTTCCTCCTGAAGCTGCACACACTGTATTCTCCAGCCACTCTACTAGGTACTACGACCCGGAGCCGCACCAGAATGGAATGATGGCGTACCAGATGGCTTGGGCTTGGAAGAAGACTGGCGACTCCACTTACTGGCACAGAGCAGACTCTCTGCTAGATGGCATGATGCATTCTGAGCTACGTTCAGCTGCAGCATGGCCTTACAACAATGGGAAGATCCCGAACGAACAATACTACTTAAGTCAAACAGCTATTCACTGGCTGGCTAACCCTGATGGTACAATTCTTGAGGCTCTAGGAATCACAACAGCAGAGTCTACTGCACTCGCAGAGATACTCGGGTTCCCGTACCGCGACTATCCTGTAAGCGTGACGGACTGGGCCAACTTGGCCGTAGTTGACAGCCTGTTCGAGTACTGGTCGGACTACTTCTGGCCGCAGTTCCAGGCACTTGCAGATACGACATCGGACGGCACCGGCTACGGGTATTTTTACGGACACAACCGCTACGACAAGGCGAAGGCACACTACCAGTACTGGTGGCGCACGGGCGACGAAAAGTGGAAAGGCCGGGCAGATTCGCTTGCGTATATGTACGTCAATCGGTTCATGGTGCCACCGTGCTACAATGCTGAATGGTATCTGTACCCGGAGGGATTGTGGGCTCATTACTTCGCAACTGGCGATACGATTACGCGGCAGTGTATGGCAGAGCAGACCGATCTCAACTGGTGGGTGGCAAAGACCAACTACGGTGCATCACAAAATGTTACGGGCGCGTATGATGATGGCCGGTTGCAGGGCCGGTCCGCCCTGTCCGCGATGATGCTGGGCAAATATTGGCCTGCCTTTGTTGGCCGATCCGATCTGGGCTCGGTGACCGCATGGGATACGGTCGCTGCGAACACGCTTGATTCGCTGCTCGCGTTTGCGGAGCAGAAGTCAACCAGCATCGGCGTTATACGCTCGTATGGCGCGTACTGTGGCGGGATGAGTGTATTTCAAACCATGCACGCCACACTGTACGCGATGATGAGGTACAACGAATTCGTTGACACGTTCACGACAGTGCAGCGTGACAGCGTGAAACGGATCGTCAAGGGCACGATCGACACAGTGCTCGTGACATGGGGCACCGACCAGCAGATCAACGGTATCGACGCGTACGGGTTCCCGTACATCATCGATATTCCAGATGAGAACCAGCCGTGCGGTAATGACTCAACGATCAACGCCGGGCTTCTGATGATCAACGCTGCGCCGTTCGCGTTCTACTCTGCAGAGGAACCGGACAGCGCGGCAAAATACATCGCATGGCTCGACTCGCTCGTGAATTACTCCGACAACTATTCGATGGAGGGCTGGCCGTACAATCTCGGCAAAGAACAGGGCGAGAGCTATTACAACTTTTACAGTGTGCTGGTATGGCTTGACGATGTCTTACCATAGCGGGGTGCGATAGATGGCGACATGGAAAACGGTGACGGTCGGCACGACTGCCACATACGCATCGCTGAACGCGGCGCAAGCTGCTGAGGCCACCGACCTGAACGGCCTGTATGTCGGTATGCTTGGCTGGGCCTTCAACAAAACTGGAGACTCAACATACTGGTATGCTGCAGACTCCCTTACGGGCGCGATGCTTGATATAACCTACTGGGGTCGACCCAGTGGATCAGGCAAAGCATTCAATCAAAGCTTCTGGCAGAGCCAGAAGGGCATTTACTGGCTCAATAGCCCAGATTAATAGAGGAATACAATGGCAGCATATACAACTACACAAACTGGTGACTGGGATCTGGCCGCAACTTGGGGTGGCTCAGGCCCACCCGGGGATGGTGATACCGCGACAGTAGATCACGCGGTTACGATTGATCAGAACACCACTGTTGGATCGAGTCCCGGTGACTCAACTACAGTTGTCTTGGCACTTAATGCTGATCTAACGGTAGCGGCAGGCGTCACGTTCACAGTCAAGGGAACCGTCGTACAGGCAAACAATATCGACGCCGACTTCGGTGCTGGCTCAACCCTGATCTTTGACGCAAGTGGGGCAACTCCAACTTCATCTACTTATCGCTGGCAGATTGGCGACTCGCATAACGCTTCCGCTCCCGGTCGGCTCGCTTTCAACGGAACAAGTGGATCGCGTTGTGCTGTCCAGTCAAACGCCTCTGGTGGCAATGGGCGTTTCGATTGCGGCGATACTGGTAGTACGTTGCTCCGCGGCGGGATCGTACAAGCGGCATATACAGACTTTGATGATATAGGAGATGCTACCTTCCGGTGCATAAGTCCATATCCAAGTGACGTGCTCTGTCCAGATGTTACAATTACACACTGTACCTTTGATGGCTGTGGCGAGATCCGACAGCAGGGACACGCGCCGGACGGCGTCTCGATCATCTTCGACGATAACAATGTAACAAATCATCTTGGCTCATACAGCATATTCTTCTCACACTATAATGCGGCCCTAACTAGTGGTACTAGGTCGATTCAGAGAAACTATCTTGAGGGGCCTGTAGGTTTTAATCTCAATATTTATACTATCGAAGATAATATCATGAACGGGCAGGGCTCAACTCCGATGTCAGTAGCAGGAGGTCAAGTCCCTGCATCATGTGCAAATAATCTGATGTACAAGACTACTACGGCCTCATGGAACTGTGGATTTGATACATTAGATAATTATCATATTGTAGATACTGCCACTGCGAATCCACACTTCATATCTGGAACTGCAAAGACAGGTGGTGTAGCAACCACTCATGACGGGTGGATCTTCGAGTATACTGGTACGAGTGTTGTCGGTGACGCAATCACCGCACCATCTCCGACAGTAGCAACAACTGTTACTGTTCAGAATTGTATCGTAATACCGGGCGGGGGTGGTGAGCAGAGCAGTACACTTGTGAGCTGTATCGGTAATGCAAATGCAACGATGAAGGTTCTACACAACACATACTGCGTGGAGGGCAGCGCGACTGGGTATGCCACAGGAGTCACAGTAGGAGAGACATATGCTGGTCATGCTGGTCTGATTGCTGAACTGAAATCTAACCTAGCTTGGTGTACGACAACTGGAGATGGTGCTCTGATTGCAGAGGAGCCAAATGATCCAGTAGATGATATTCTAACTGCGAGTGGCGCTGACTATAACTGTACATATAATGCTGGTGGTGCATATAGTCAGGGTGGCTACGAAGTCTCCTTCGCAACAGCAGTCTATGAAACTGACTACGCAGTTAACGACGTCAATGTTAACCCCAACTTCGTAGACGACACTCGCAACTCCAAGACTTGGGATACCTCACTTGGTGGAACTGGAACTGTTGCCAACATGATGGCAGAGATTGCCAAGATGAACCTCCCAACTTGGAACTCAGCATACAACCCTGCCGCTCTCCACGCATGGGTCAAGGCAGGCTTCGCTCCCACGAACGCAAGTCTACGTGACGCAGGCCATGACAGCGTAACTATTGGTGCAGTAGCGTTTGGTGCTGACCAAGTAGTGTTAACCAACGTCGGCAAGAACTACGTAGCTGACTTGATGGATGGCACATCCAGTGCAGCTAATCCCTACTATGTTGCATGGGGTACTAATGCTACAGCTCCTGTAGCTACCAACACTACCCTCGGTACAGAGGCTAGTGAATCTCGGTCGTCGGCTACAGAAGACCAACCAGTAGCTGATCGCAACCGCTGGGTAGCCACCATCACAGCTGACGGTACTAAGACAATCACAGAGGCTGGTCTCTTTACTGCTAGCACTAGTGGTATCCTTGTGATCCACATCGGTCACACAGGTATTCCAGTAGTACTGAATGACCAGATCGAATATACCATTCACTTTGACAAAGCTTAATGAGCTACCTATTTGGTGACGGCCCCGGCGGTAAGAAGAAAAAGAAGATCCCTGCTAATGTAGCAGCTGGTCTAGCTGGCGCTCAGCGTGTAGCTAACCGTGGCTTTGAGTCCAGCTTCACAGGTGAGACAGAGAACTATGTATCTGGTCTTACTGCGCTCGGCTCGGCCCTCTTCGTACCATGGCAGGAACAGTACAGGCGGTCACAGAATATTGACGAAGACGTATGGAGTGCAGTGATGGAAGCTACTGCTGCTACTGATGTTGCAGGCATGGGCACAGGGTGGTGGATGAAGGAAGCTGCTCCTATTGATTTGGTTGATGTATTCGATGTAGCTACCCTCGTGAGTGCAGGCCGTGCAGCGAGGCGTGGAGTAACTAAAGCAGCTGAGTTGATGCCTTCTAGTCCAGTATCTAAAGTCGAGATCACTGGCGTCAACCCGGTCACTGGCGAGATCTTCGACGACGATGCTTTCAACGCATACATGAGAATTCAAGGGCAGGGTGGCGAGCAATCAGATTGGATAACAAAATACGGTAACGAGCTTGATGAAACCCCAGACTTCGAGGCGTTCATTGATGAGCTGGATCTTGTAGATAACAATCTGACAATGGATAACATCATCGAAGTCACCAGTATGCATGAGCGTGGCAAGATCAGCGACGAAGCATTTGAGGCTTTTCTAGAGGAGTTTGATCCTACTGTTGGAGAGCTTGGCTACTCCCGACTGTTTGTTGAAGGTAAAGATGAATACATCGACGCTCTACTTGATGACGTTTCAGCTAACTACAAGGCTGTCGATGAGTTTCTAGAAGGAGGGGAACGCTCTACTCTTCTTACTAAAAGCGTCGAAGCCGGTAACAAACTTGAGCCGGGAAAATGGGCTCGTGTCCAGAAGTTTGAAGAAACTATCAGGGGTGTACCTGCTGAACAAACTAAGTATGCACAAGACCTTGATGTAGCTCGCAATCGTGCTGAGGAGTATATCGCCAAGATTAAAAAGCAGGTACATAACAACGAGGGTTACATATTTGATCCTGACGATATCCACATGGAGACTCCTACTGATGTTATGCTTCACAATAGCACAGCAGATATACTAGCTCAGTATGCAGACGAGTACCCAGAGTTTGCTGGTATGAGTTACAAAGAAGTATACGAGCAGTGGAGATGGCTTGACAAAGAATCAACTGATGTACTTTATGCCAACCAAGCCCTTGGTAACATTGAGTCCCTTAAAAATACTCCCGAAGCTGAAACTCTGCTCCGTGAAACGGAGAGCGCATTCAACCAGATGGTTTCTGAAGAGGCAAGCCTCGCTAGTGAACTTAGAAAAGCCGACACTAAGGAGCTTCGTGCTGCTGCCCGTAAAGATGCGTTCAGTCAGAGCCCCGGATACGCAGACGCAGATCCATACAAGCAGGATGTTCTAAACAAAATCGCTAGACGACTTGAGCTGGAAAGTCTAGACCTCGATCAGGTCCAAGAGTACATGGATCAGCTAGTTAAATCCCTCGACGGGCTAGAGGAGGCCAACGCATATGACCACGCCCTAGCTAGACTTAGATCATCCGGTAAGATCGACGACGTAGATGCTGCACTTGCCATGAACCAAGACTTCCAACAACTAGAGGAATTCGGGCTCTATAATCCATATCAATCACGCGGCGGTCTTCAGGCTGATGTAGTAGATGAATTTGACGAGATACTAAAAGAGATTACTAATGTACGAATAGAAGGACACATGTTAGGTGGGACCACTCAGACTCAGTTATGGAACCTCCTCGACGACTACGGATGGAACCGTATTAAGCAACCGGGGTTTGAAGACCTGATTGAATTGATGGAAGGTAAAATTCTAGACACGAGGAGATACATTGACTGAAGTCAAATTCAAAACCCAACCAGCTCCATCACTACCTGAAGCTATTACAACTGAGCTAGCCTCCCAGCACCCCCTTATCAAGCTCTTCTGGAACACCCCAGACGAGCGATGGGAAATTTACGTAGCACTGGTAGACAACAACCATCCCAAGAATCGCTTCACTCGCTCTACCCGAGACCGTTACGTAAACGGCTACTGGTACCGTCTTCTGCAAACATGGTGCGAGCGTGATGACCGAGGCCTCGACTCAGGCTATGCTCCAATCGACCGTCGCCTACTGCGCTCCCTTACTGAAGCTGATACATTCAGGACAAGGCGCTTCTATGAAGAAGCTATCGAAGACGTAGAACAGGCTACTCTTAGCCGCGCCAAACGTGATGTACAGGAAGCTGTGGTAGCATCGCAGCAATACTATGCGTCAATGAATACGCCTATCATCTCCCCGGGATCGCCCGGACGCGGTGACTGGCGACATAAAATCCGATAGGAGAAAATCATGGGCATTTATCTATTTAAGAGATCAGAATCAGGCAACACAAAAATGGAGAGAGTTGGTGCTGACGGAGACTTCAATCTCCCAGACGTACCACCTGATGCCGAAGTAGAGTCAGGGCCTACAGTTAGTCTACATCGTTGCACCGTAGACAACTGTAACAAAGACTTCCCTATTGTAGCACTGGTGGCTAAACACTTTAACTCAGATCACAAGGCTTTGTTTGAGGACAAGGACTCGTGGCGCAAGTTCCACAGAGAGGTTAGTACCTAATGGCTATGGTTGCTTCTGATCTAATTAGGGATGCTAACAGACTAGCCTTCCCTACCTTTGCTGCCGGCAAGGTATCTGATGCTACTATGATTGCACTGCTTGGAAATCTGCAGACAGAGATTCTGATGCAGATTCAGCAGATTGCACCGTGGCTGACAGAGACAGAGACTACATTAGGTGTTACTAGAGCAGATAACTTAACTGGTTACACTCTGTTAGTATCTCCATATGGGCACTCAAACTTCACGTACCATGACAGCACCACAAACCGACACTACCCCATCGCTATTGTGCCAGATGTAGATCAGTTCAGGTCAGATATTGAGCACCCAGCAGGCTATATCAGAGGTGATTATTTCATACCAGTAGATCCTCTCGGCCTCGGTTGGGAAGAGACAACCACCGAACGTCCGTACTACTGGAACGACGACGATGAGATCAAGTACAACCACCACTTCTCACACGCTATTATCAGTGATACATCAGACGCTCTACTTGTACCTGATTTCTGCCGTGGCTTTCTCGTAGCTTCATTAGCTACTCAAGCTCTACTTGCCAGCAACGCGGACGAAGCTAAGCTTCAAGTAGCTGTTCAGAGAGAGCAGACATACTGGAACACAGTACTGATGCACTTCTACAAAGCTACACCTATCACATCAAGGGTGGGTAAATAATGAGTACAACTGCTCAGCAGTGCTTCGACCGCGCAGTAATCCGCAGCAGCCTCAACAATGAGGACCTGTTCCCTATCGACGACGCTCTTGCTTATCTAAGTTCTTATGAGCAGCAGCTTTATGCTATCGTTGGTCAAGCTAACCCAGACTATTTTGGTGTAGAAGTAGAGACAGCCGCTCGTACTGCCTACTTAGATTACTGGGACCTCAACTCAGACCCCGGTAATGTAGGTATCATCACAGCTATTAAGTGTACTACTCTTGTAGGCACACCACCGGGCTTACTGCTGAATCGTGACTGCAATATTGTCAACCTACGCTACCCGGACTTCGCTCTAGCTCCGCGTGTGTATCTCCGTGACAACAAGGTATATGGCTATCTCACAGACCTTGGATCAGCGGACACTGACATGGTTACCAAAGTTACCATCTACTACAGTCCAATTCCGACGCAGTTAGCTACTGCCTCACAGACTGTAACTATCCCAGATACGTGGATTTCCCTACTCATTACCCCTCTAGCTGCCATTATGGCACTAGCTGATCAGCGCCCCGATGACTACAAGATCCTGATGGAAGAGTATAACCGCGAATACCAGAGCTTCCTCGGATTCGTTGTAGCTCATGCAGCTAGCACATACCAACCTATGGGCATCGCGCCACAGGGAGTCTAAGATATGCCACCGCTTGAAGTATTCACAATCGCTGGCCCCGGTGGTCTGCAGCAGTCCCAAGCAGACCCCGATCCAACTGGCTATCTAGAGGTCAAGAACACTGTCATCTACCGTGGCCGCTTGGCCGCGCGCTCACCCGTGTATGAATCTACTACTATCCCTGACTCTGCTGCTGGAGCTGCTGACGCAATCGTAGGTGCAGCTATGCATCTAAACTATTTGTACGTAGCAGCTTACGATGACACTCTCAACAACGTCAACCTCGTACAATGTGACATCGACGGCACCAACCCAGTACATAAGGCTGTCATCTGGACTACTGTAACTGCCAAACCTACTGCTGTAATCATGCAGTCATTCACTGCAGGCACAGCTACCAGCTCAGAGGATCGCCTCTATATTGCTGACTTCGATCAGAACTTTGCCACAAGCTACTGGACCGGCTCCGCTCTTACTGTTCTAACCAACAGCCTCGACCTAGCTGGCCCTGATAACACAGTCTTCTCCTACGTCAAAGACTACCAGTTCCATGTCTGGGGTACAGGCTACTACGAGGGCATCATACTACGCCCTGAGATGCTCCGGTTCTCTACACCGGGGTCCTTACCCCTAGCAGACATCGCAGACGGCACAGACAGAGCGTGGCACGTATCAGATTGGATTCCTATTGGACGTCGAGGCAATTCTATTATCGGCCTCGAAGTCGTAAATCAACGCCTCTTGGTGTTTCAGCAGGACGCCCTCCATGCTATCAATGGATACAACCGTACATCATGGTCCGTGCGTAACCTGTCTCCTTACATCGGAGCCGTAGGTCCACTAGCTTTCGATCACTACGCTGGCAAGATCTGCTTCTTCTGGTCTGCCACAGGGCCCATGATGACAGACGGAGAAACAGTCACTGACATCGGTGAGCCTATCAGGGAGATTATCAACAACGTACCCTCTGATACTAACATCATCTGTCGTGTCGACCCCACTGCTATGCTGGCATACTTCTTCGTACCTACGGGAGCAGCTACATCTCCTAACTACTACTATGCCTTCGATATCCAGAACAAGCTCTGGACTGAAGGGCAGTTCCTAGACGACGCTGGTGTTGCTATCAACATCGGCTCCGGCACCCGCGTGGTTGAGCTTGGCTCTGCCGCAGTTGGCCCTACTGCCGCACCCAGCTCCCTCGTGGCTGTCGTAGATCCAGTTAACTACGATACTACTATCGATCTAACATGGGTAGCAGGAGACACAGCTTACAATACATACACTGCAGTCCACCGTGACGTCACTACAGGATTCACTCCTGCCTCAGGTAATGAGATAGGAGTAGCAAATCCGGGCGTAACTGAATGGGAAGATGATACTTGCGACAGTGACGATCAGTATTTCTACAAGGTCAGACACCTCCGCAATGGGCAGTACAGTGCTGCATCTAACCAAGACGATGCAACTACAGCTCTTGCGCGTCCCGATCTAGTAAAACTCTCGGGCCTCGTCAATGGTATCAAGGTCACCATAGATAACCTAGTAGCTAACGCAGAGTTGAATATTGATCGCTCTAGTGAACCAGTAGCTACATGGAGCGATATCACTACACTTAATAATCAGCCCGCATCAGAAGTGTCGCATGACGACACCACGGCCACCTGTGCTACTCAATATAACTACCGAGTTCGTACTGAGGAGGCAGGGTCTACATCATCCCCATGGGTGCAGGCTGGTCCTCTAAATGCATGTGAAGGTGTACCTAATATTACAGGTGCCACTTACACTATCATCCCTGACCCGGTCAAGGATTGGATTCGCTCAGTCAAGGTATCATGGACATGGAACAACAAGAGCCGTGACGACCGTGTGTGGGTGTACTCACGTTCCCCCGCAGGTGGTGGCTCGTATGTCAAATTGGCAGAAGTCAGCTTAGATTACTACCTAGACAGCCTTTACGTGTGCCCCGGTCCAGATGACATTGACTACAAACTTGAAACATGGGAAGACAACACCACGCTCGTAGACACAGACTACGTGCTCGCTGTTGATCCCTGCTTGGCATCATAACATGGCTAATACTAGGCTCTTCTTAGGCGCAGCAGACACCAACATTCTTTACCGTGTCGGCCAAGTAGGTATCGATACAGGTAACCAAGACTCTGGTGCTGCTACTTATGTAGTATCTATCTCAACAGAGCGTCAGTATCCAGCTGGACGTAATGCCCTAATCAACTGGCGCCGTGTAGCAGTACGCCTGCTTCGCACCGCCCCAGTTGATATCACGATGCGCGTCTACGTAGACGAAATTCAAACACAGGTGTATGATGCTAGCAGCAATCTGGTCAATCAAACTATCGTCTTTAACCAGACTGGCGGTGGAGAGTGTGAAGAAGTTGTCGAAGCGGATATCCAAGCTGTTGGAACAAGTATAAGAATAGAGCTAGATATCAACTCCAACGACATCGATGGCATACTACTACTCGAACCCTTTGAGGCTCACGGTCGTACTATCCGCCCGGCCAAGTCACGAGCAGCAGAGTCAGCATGATAAAACTACCGGCTGCACCAGCAGGTGTGCCACCAGAAGTAGAAACATGGATGGAAGTTATCCGTAATGCTCTAATCAGTCGTGCCGCTGTCTTTGCTGGTACTACTGCCGTACATGCCAGCACCACATACTATGGTTCCCTTGGTACAGCAGACGCTACCACCCAAGCAGTCAGCGAAGCACAGAATTCATGGCTAGCTCCTAGGGATGGCGTAATACTTAACTTACACGTATATTTCAACGCAGACCCGACGAATACATGGTCTGTAACAGTACGTAAGAATGCAGCAGATTCAAATCTTAGTGTGTCTGGCAATACCCAGACACTGAAGGACATAGATTCATTGGTTTCTGTAAGCGCTGGTGACCGCCTGTCCATTACAGGAACAGGCACAACTGGCGCTTCAGACCCCACATTATACAGTTGGGCTTTCGAGTATGTCCTTGATATATAACCTTCTTGGGATTAACTTGACACTATGTTAGTAGAAACCTATAAAAACCGACCCGATTACTGGCGCATACTTGAAACCGTTGCAGGCTTTCTTATGCTAAGTGCTGGTATCGCTGGTAACCTCCTATTTGAAATGGGCACAGTTACCACCCTCCTCTTTGTCTCTCTAGGTGGTGTCTTTATTTCTAAGACAAAGACACTTGAACTACTGGACAAGATAAAGACTTCCCTACCGGGAGGATAACATGCCCACTCAGAGTGCAATGGATAGACTCAGGGCACAGTGGGGCCAGATGGCTAATATGGATACTGGCTATCAACAGCCCACTAAGCTAGCAGGTAACTCTGCTGATGCTGCTAAACAGATGCGTGACAGTATGTATGACCGCTACCTTGGTGGTCAGGATGTCAACGATCTGGGTAGTATCATGAATCAGTACTTCTACCCAGAAGCTGACCGCCTGCAGGGGCAGCTGCCCGGACTGGAGCAGCAATATCTTGAGACTATCCAAGGTGGGGTAGATTACGGCCAGATTGGTGAAGGCCTAGAAAGCTCTACCATGGGGTTCTTGAGGCAGATGTTTGAGAAGGGTGGTTACTTCGACACCCAGACTAACATCTCCCTCGGTGAGAACATCCAGTCAGGCCGTGGAGTACACGGTGGTGGCTTCGAGGCAGGTAGACGTACTAACGAGACTACCATGCAGGGCATGACGGCTGACCGAATTGCTCAACTTATACCACAGCTATACGGCTCTGCTGTTAGTGCATACGGCACTGAAGTTCAGGGCATGGGTAACCTCCTTGGTCTGCAGTCTGGCCGCTATGATCAGCTCTCTGGAGACATCTATTCAGGTAAGATGGGGATGACAAATCTCCGTATGACTGAGGAAGATCGTATCTTTGGTGCTAACACAGAAGCCCAGAATGTCTGGGCACAGCAGCAGCAGATAAAGGCACAAAATAACCCCGCCGGTATGATCGGTGGCCTATTAGGTGCAGCAGCTGGGTCCTTCTTTGGTCCCCTTGGTACTAGTGTAGGTGGCGCGCTTGGTGGTAAGATTGGTGGCATGATCGGTGGTGGTGGTGGTGGTGGTTCACCGCAGACCTTCAGCCTGCCAGCAATGGGTGGCAGCTCTGGTAACGCACCATCACTATACCAGTCAGGTAACTTCTTCGATAAATACAGACGCTAATGGCACTCTCAGCAATGGCCCGGCTTGTTCGCAAGGGTGCATTCAGCCAGTTCAATACTGGCAAGGCAGGCCCACGTAGCTCAGCCAAAGACCCTGCACTACCCGGCTTCGCGCGTGGTGGTCTTGGCAGCTATGGCTCACGCAAGTTCCAAGGCCGCAACCCAGAAGCAGGCGAGATGAAAGAACGAGACTTCATGAACTCCTCTGTATTCAAGAATGCTATTAAGGCAAAGACAAGGAGAACTGGTTAATGCCTATTCCAATCTTTGGTTACACACCAAGATCAACTAGTGTTACTCCAGTCGCTCGTACACCCTCCATGGCAGAGATTGTCATGGACTCTTATCATGAGAGTGCGCGTCTAGCTAATCAGAATTTGCTACAGAGTAAAAGCATAGCTGAGCAACAGCGTGCTTTGAGTCAGCGCATGGCCCACGACACCTCACTACAGGGTCGACGTGAAGCACATGATACAGCTATGAGTAGCGAAAGATTTAGCCAAGCTCTTCAAGTAGAGGACGTTAGAACTCAGAATCAGTACGAACGTGACATCAACACCGGCACTATCTCTGTTCTTACTCCCGAGAGGGAAGAACAGATACGTGGCATTCTAGGTGACGAGGCTGTTGAAGCTGGCTCTTACATGAATGAAGAAGGTGTCAGGGTTGCACATAGACAGCTGACTGAATCTTACGCACGAGAGGAAAGCTTACAAAGATCCGTACCAGAGGGTGGAGCTGAAGCATATCTATCAATGGCACGATCAACTGGTGACCCTAATGTAATTAGTGCAGTTCAGGGTCTAGTCGACTCAGGCGGTCGTCTGTCTCGTGAAGAGGTACCTATTGTAACATCCCTCATCGAGACTGACTTAGCTCTTAGTGCTCAAGCGGCCAACAGTGCTAGAAATAACCTAGAACCAGAAGATAGATATCCAGCTTTCTTCTCTCAGTATTCTGGAGGTAAGGTTGTTAGACGTTACCCCAGTGGAGCAACTCAAGAACTAGTTGGTGAAAATGCTACTAACGCAATCCGCCTCAAAGCACGAGCTGCAGCTGGATTTGAACTAACTGCTGAAGAAGAAACTGACCTCAGCACACTCCAGATCCTAGGCATGATCGATGGTCAGACATGGAGCCAGAACCTTGTTGAGGCAACCCGTAAGGCTGTTACAGCTGACGCCACCCGTATGGGTATTGAATACAACAGGATGTTCCAGACTACCCCAGAAACAGAGATACTTACACTCTTCCCGGGTAAGGAAGATCTGACACAGCTTGAAGATAACGAAGTAATGGTCAAGCTTAACAGCTCACTCCCATTCGCCATCGCAGCTGACCTTTTCGCAAATCATATAAATGCTGAAACTCTAGCCGCATATGTTAACAGTATGGGCGGAATAGATTCAGTAGAAGGAGCTTTGACACCGGGTGTGTTTCGCATGCTCCGTCTTATAGACCCCGTAAACTTTGGCGAGATCAGTGCCGAGTACATCAGAGCTAGAAGTGGTGTCTCAGCTAACGCTAATGTTCCAGTGCAGCCTGCTGGTGCTAGGCCCGGTGCTGCAGCAAATCCACCTGTACCCGGAAGTGTAGCAGACTCAACCAAATCTGTTAATACACTAGGCTCTACACCGCCTATTGATCGCCTCTCAAAGCTGTCAGAAGCAGACGTCAGGCCAGCTGGCGCACAGCAGCTGGACATAGACGAGGGCGCTAAGGTTCTTCTGCCCGCCGCTCAAGGATATAGTCGTCTGCATAAAGCTTTCCTGTTTAACCTTGGTGCTGGCGTACCAATGCCTGAGCTAGGTGAGCTTGTTACTGCACTCTCCGATCCTACCACTACAATACGTGTATTACGTAGTGAGCTGGACGACATTAAAAATGCTATAGCAGAGAACGACTTACAGGATTCTGAGGTTGCTAGAGGAAATCTAAGAGCCTTAGAAGATCTGATCATTGAAGTAGAGCAGGACGGTGCCTTCGCACCCATAGTAGCAGACTTGATCACACGCGCCTTTGTAGATGCAAGAACGGAGTTCTACAAAAGCACTCAATAGTAGGTATCACTCGGAAAGGAAGTATATATGCCGCTCGATCCTCTGACCCTATTTGGGCAGGACCCCCTCCGTCGCACAGGTTTCATCGACGACGATGAGAACGCTACCAGCACCCTACTGCAGCCACTGTATGTGCAGCAGGAAGTTATAGGCGGCGACGATCCCCCTGACAAGAAACGTAAGCTCACATTAAAAGAACAGCGTCAGCTTGAGGCTGTACTTGGTATCATGGAGCTACGTAACCCAGATGACGAGGGTCGGTATGCAAAGCTTGAGACTCCTCTGTTCTATGACCTGATCTCAGGGCCCCTTGCGTCGTTCAAGCAGCTCCCTGCCTCCACCACAGGTGGACTCAGGCCAGCAGTTACTACGCTACAGGTTCTAGGTGGGGCAATCGGACGCTTGTTCCACATGTTCGGCATCAATGAAAATGAAGAGATCATTCCTCTGCTGAATGACAAGGGAGAGCCTCCTAAGTCTACTCCTAATAAATACAACACTCTCGACGTCACAGAGCATACTACTGTACTGTCAGAGTCAGCTTATAATGCGCTCCCTAAAGAAGTACAGCTAGCACGTACTATCAAGAGACTCACTGCCCAAGCTGCCAGATTTTCTTCAGCCCCATTTAACAAGGACGCTGCGTGGACCCCCGAAGGGGCTATCTACAAGGGCCAGATTGCACCTCCTATTAATAAAGCTGAAGCATATGCCGACATGATCGGCTACAATCTTATCGGCCCACTGCTTCCTTCTCTAGCTCTATACCCCCTGTTCGCAGCAGGAGCAACCCTCACTGGTGCCAGTGCTGTAGGCGCAGCTGCAATCACAAAAGCTGCCCCTCTGTTGGCTCGTGCAGGTGGCTCCTCTGGACCAGCAGCTGCTGCCGCTCTAACTAAAGCTGCCCCCTTCCTTGGTCAGTCTCTTGCTGCCGAGGGAGCCTTAGGTGTAGGCTTCGGGGCACAGTATGCTATCTCTGAAGGAATGGAAACAGAAAAAGACTGGGCAGAGATAGCTGGAAACGCTGTCCTCCATAGTGCCATCGGTGGCCTAGCTGGCTCCGTGCTTGCTCTCCCCTTCCGAGTCGGCTCACTTCGAGAGGCTGGACGAGTCGCTCGTGGCCTCGATGACATGATTAGTGCAGGACGTGTCTCTCTAGACGTAGGTGAAGAAGTAATTTCTGGTGCTGAAAGCTATGTCTTCCGTGGTATCAACGAACGTAGCGGAAAGCAGATGTGGCAGCGCTGGAACAAAGAAACAAAACGCTACAACTTCTCTAAAGCTCCAGCACCTGAGGCAGTTCAAGAACATCTAGTCTCTAAGGGTATTACAAACTTCTCCAGAGATGAGATCACTGACTGGGGCTTGATGGGTAAGTCACAGTATGGGGAGGACATCAAAGCTGGTATCCTTGACCCTGACTCCAAGATCACGAACCCCATCGACATGGTTGATCCAGCTAAGGTTGCTAAGACCCGCCTGTTCAACCATCAGGTTACGCTGGAAGAAGTAGACTACTACCATGGAGCCGCTGTAAGGCAGCTTCTGCATGATCCGCCTGAGCTTGTCGACGCTAAGATTGAGATGTTCAAGATACTAGCTAACCGCGCTAAGATGGACAACAACAGCGAGATGGCTGCTATTTACTATGGTCGAGGTCGTGCTCTTGAACGGCTCCGTTCTGAAGGTATCGGTAGCCTAGAAGGTCGTAGCAATACACCAGCTCAGCTCGACTTTATAGAGCCCTTTGATGTAGAAGATTTTGTTCTGAAGCAGTTCTGGGATAGTGGTGCTCTCGATGATGACGTAGTAATCGGGGCTATCCGATCCAACGCTGAATCTGCTGTTAAGTCACAGCCCGGCAACCCACTCAACATAGGGCGCAAGCCAGTACTACGTGCTATCGATAGATACAATACCTCTGGCTACAAGGTCTTCCGTGACGAAGCTCTGAAGGCACGCCTTAAGAAGGGCACAGACACATACAGTAGCATCAATAGTCGTGGTGTAAAGAAGGGCGTTACCAAGGTCATTGACAAAGATGGTAACATTGGTACCATTATAGACAGCCCGAACGCTGGTGTAGCACGCATGAAGCTATCCAGTGGTAAGACTAAGGTAGTCAACCTCAGTGACGTAGACCTTGTACCACCTACTGGTAAGTTTGCACAGCTGACTGATGGTAGCGTAGGGTACGTACAACAGCGCGACCTGAAGAAGGGCACAATCAAGATCCGTTCCTCCAACGGTAACGTAAAAGAAGTTCCCTTCTCTGAAGTAGTGCTTACTGGAGACAACGGTTACAACAACATTCAGATCAAGAAGGTATACGAAGCTGAACGCAAAGCTACACGAATTGAAGCTGTCCGTAACAAGAAGTCCAAGGCCGGGCCAGTCAAGCCCCGCACGGTAGTTAACAAGGACACGGGACAGACTGAGACAGTAGTAGCTGAGGGTGTAGAAGAGATCATCACCCAAACCAAGTCCGGTACCAGACGTACCCGCAATAAGAAAGCAGCCAAGACCTCACCGGCTGGCTCCAAGACTGCAGCCGCACAGGCAGGTGAGCCAATAGACCAGCCTACTATCTTTGTCTTCGAGCCGGGTACCAAGCCTCAACCCGGACGTCATGTTAACTTCATGCGTATGTCTGACGAAGACTACAATGCTGCTGCCCAGATTTACATGCAGACTGGAGACATCAATGGCTTCTTCGCATACCCAGATACACCAGCTACTATCTTTCCTTCTTCTCATGAAGCAGGCACAAGGCTGATTGCTATCGACCGTAAGGGTGGAGCTAAGACAGCTAAGTTGAGCAAGAACGCCAAGGATGCAATGGCTGCGCTCAGTAGCCCCGAAGCTGCAGACAACCTGACTAAGAGTCAGTATCATTCGCAGCTGGGTATCGAGCAGCGTGCTCTAGAGAACGCCCGTATCTATGAAGTACCAGATGAGCTGGGTGCTAAGCTTGTAGATTGGGACACCTTCACTGCCATGTCTAAGAAAGACAAGACTACGTACCTGAACAAGGTACTCGATATGTCTTTCGATACAAACGAGGCTACCTCTGCTGCACGTAAGGTTGTACGCAAGACTAAGAAAGCTGTGCAGGATGCAGAGAACACAGGCAAGGGAGGCAAGAGAGATCGCGCTCGCAAGGAGCACGAGGATGCCTCAGCTGAGCTGGCTGCTTCAATCGTTGACGAAGAATTAGAACTAGTTGACGCTGCCATCGAAGCGGCTACTGCAGACCTCAGAGCCACAGGTACACGTACCTCTGCTGAACGCCTTATGGCACTGGCAGAGGGTGGTGATGTAGCTGATCAAGCCCTGAAGGATCTATTCCGTAGCATGCCTGACTCACAGCCGGGCTCTATGCATGGTGATCATATTCAAGTTATCGATCACATCGAGACCCCAGCTGTTAAGGCACGTATCCGTAAGTTCAAGCAAAAGGTACCTCTACATGATAGAGAAGCCAGAGCTGCCACAGGATACGACCCAGAGGAAGCTGCTCGTAATGCGGCTCGTGCTAAGCAGATTGATTCTGAGATTGCCAAACAGAACAGGCTCCACTCAGTACGTGCTATCACAGAAGACATGTATAATTCTCGTGTCGCTAAGCTACGTGATGAGCGTGCTACATTAGAAGAGCCTTCTCGTCTTGAGGGTGCATTCGAGGAAGCAGACTTCTACGAGATCCGCATCGTCGACCAGACTAATGGGCGTCAGATCGGTGGCGTAAGTGTCATTGGTATGAACACAGCTACGAGAACTGTAGAAGTGCCGATGGTACCCGCTGCACTAGATCTTAGTACCCTACCTGTAGGAGTTAGGCTTGATAAGCCGCCTATTTTCTATACCAGTGCAGGTCGTAAGGTACAGGTAGAATCTCTGAGGCCTACTAATGCTACTACTAAACGTGACCAGCTGGCTAAACAGATTGATCAGTATGAAGATCGATTGGCAAGTGACTATGTTTTCACTCGTCGTGTCAGTCAGAAGCGTGGCGAAGCTAAGAGCCTCGATGACGCGCTCGAACGTGGGCCAGAGAAGGTAGTAACAGAAGAGCTGACACCTGAAGAAGTTCAGGATGGACTAGCTAAGCTCATTGACCGATACAATAACACTACTGTAGATCTTACTGCAGAAGTACGTGACGCACGGACAGGTGCTATCATCAGGCGTGTCGGTGATAAGGGCACCCGAGCTGAGCCCGGCCTTGTGGTCGAAGCTGATGGTACAGTTCAGAGTGAGGTAGTTGGTAACCTCTTTGATGAAGTTAACCCCGACCTCAAGACTGAATGGCGTAGGCAGGATCTGATGGACCAGATGGGTGCAGAGCGAGCTGCCGCTGAACAGGCTGGTGCCCCACCAGAAGAGCTTGTGGCTATTGCCAAGCGTTATGAAGCTCGCATTGAACGCGCTGGTGTAGACGCAGTTGAAGGTGAATCTCTTCTCCAGACTGCTGACCCAGCCATGATGCACCGACCTGATCCTATTACTCCAGCTGAGTTCGCTGAACTCGAAGCTGCCTCTAAGAAGATCATAGCTGGTGAAGCTGGTGAGCTTACTACAGCACCCATTGAGTACCGTATGCGCCTCACGGAAGAAGAAGTTCTTGATGAGGTTATCAGAAACCTCAATGGCTTCCAGCGTCAGGACAAGCTGGCCTTCACAGGTGCTGAGCTGCATCACAACGAACTTCCTAATCTATATGCCACGATCTATCGTGACCAGAAAGACGGCACCCATTTGTTGGAGTTCTGGAAGCGCAGCAGACGTCCACTGTCTGACAAGATTACAGTAGGACAGCACACCGATGGTGGTGAGATGGATAATGTTACTAACCTGCGCTTCAACAGCAGAGAGGAAGCTGAAGCTGTTGCTAATGCACGCGGTTTCGAGACAGCATCAACCAGCCAAGAACCTACTCCGCTCAACGAAAGCCTTGATACATTCATAGGTGAACGTCTAGCGGCTGAAGCTAAGCTCGCTACTTCGATACCCGAAGGTACCAGTATACGCCAAGCCCTTGGTGACTGGGACTTTAACACCCACACCAGCAAGCCGGGTATCAGTGCTAAGCAGCTAGCTAGCAAGGAGTACACAGCTCAACAGATCATGGGGTTCAAGGCCCGTGCCACCGTAGCACGTAAAGCCCTGTCACGAGAGCTTGCTAAAGCTAACCTCAGTCACGAACGTAAGCAGGCTATTATGTTCGGCGCCCATGGTGAAGCTCGCCAAGCTATGCCTCATCGTGTGGTTCCGAAGTGGGAGATACCGAGCAGATCGTTTGGTGCATTCAGTCTCGACGAACTACCTCCAGTTGGTCGCATAGATTGGACTGATGCAGCTAAGATAAACGAACTCGAAGGTACCCTTACGTTAGCTCATAACTACTTCCACGGTAAAAACAACGGGTGGATTCCTCAAGAGCTACGCAACTACATGATCCGCTTCGCTGATGGATTCTGGGAGTATCGTGGTGAAGCACCATGGAACTCTACTATCCGCAAGCGCATCGGTGCGTTCACTCCCGAAGATTTACGCAAGCAAGCTGGCTACTCTAAGGGGCAGGACGCAGTAGGTATAGATCAGTCCGGTGGCGGGACGGACGTCCATACTGGCGAGCCTCTCGAAGGCTACAATGCAGGCGTCGACATCGGGGCAGAGAACGAGCTAGCTACTATGGCTTATGCAGACCTCGACGCAGTCGACGATCTATCCCTGATGCCCGGTGTCATGATTGGCTTCAAGCCAGACAAGTTTGCAGCCGCTGATTTCTTAGAAGGCTTCAAGACTTACAACGACCTGAACGATGCCTTGATCAGGAGGTCACCAGACTGGGCTGTGCTCGATCCAGCTCTAGATCCTACTGACCTGACTACTAGTCTGAACAACTCCGTCATCCTTGAGTTCGAGGTAAATGGCAGACGTACCTTAGGTAAACTGATAAGTCATGACCTGACTAACAGCAAAGTCAAAGTCATGGACGGTAACCGTAAGCTCCACGAGCTGGCTGTCTCTGAGACAGATCGTATCTACTCATCTGACAGACGCCTCGACTATATCAACATGGCTAACAATGATATGGGCAGGCCGGGAATCTTTAACACCAGCCGTATGGTTGGTGAATCCCCGCTAGACCCTAACATGGGCATCACGTTGGGCCTCGAACCCAATACAATCAAGATGCGAGTCATGCAGTATGGTGAGAGAATCTTCCGCACCGGATCAGAAGAGCTTGGTGAGCCTCTAGTTCAGTGGGACCCGAAGACAAAAAGTATAATCGGCAGACCTAGTGATATTAACCACGCCGTAGAATACTTCACTCGGGCCTCCGAACTGGGGCTTCATAAGGAAGCACTCGAAATGGTGCCCGGTCCTATGCGTACTGCTCTTAAGCAGGTAGTGTATGACAATACTATGGAAGAGTGGGGCTGGTCTGGACTAGGCCACCTCGTAGGTAAGGTCAAGTCAGGTAAAGCAGATGCTATCTTCCTGCGTGAACTCGGCAAGTGGGCCGAGAGCCATGGTATCAAGTCCTCGAATCCAGTTGAGCAAGCTGAAGGGCTTGCCAAGATGGGAGCTATTGATCCTGATCTTGCTAACCAGATCTTGGCTGTTAACCACGAGGCTGGCTTCTTCAGCTTTTGGGGTGGAGCAGTAGATGTAGACCGCCTCTCTGTTAGTAAAGGACCTCGACGCTTCAGTGAGATGAACTACCTCCAGCGTTTCTACACCTCTACGCTGACTGCAGCACGCAGGCACCCGGGGGTAGAGATGTATGTCCACCTTCTCAACAACACTACTCAAAGAGAGGGTGCTAATCTAGAGATTGGACAGGCTGTATTCCAGAACCTCGAAGAGTACTACGCTGGTCCTCGTAACATCACGCGGTTCGTTAAAGGAGCAACAAGGCGTGTTACCCCCGGAGTAGAGGACCTCAAGAAAGAGGTGTCTCGTAAGCTTAGTGACGTTCGTGACCTTGTAGAAGAGTTCCCTACTTGGGAGGCAGCTACTGCAGCTAACGCTGACTTAGATCCAAGCTACCAGTATGGATTCAATACTATCAAGGACTTCCTTACTTCTGCTCTGGATCGTGTGAAGCTACATCTCATGCGCTATGGCACAGATTGGGTAACATTTGATCCAAAGAACCCGGCCCATACAGAGTATGTCATGAAGCACCTCAACATGACACTCGCTGATATGCCAGAAGGATTTGTTATTCCAGATCAGTGGAAGACACCACCACTTAAGCCACACACCACAGACATCAAGGTGCCGGGTGATGTACCTGTGCCCAGTAAGAGAATCCCGAAGCAAGAAGCTAACCGATTCATTGAACTGCAGCGCCAGTACAAAACTCTCGACGAGGTGCCTACTGCACTTAGAGGTGAGATGTCACAGTGGATGCTGGACGAATGGAACCACTGGCAGGGCTTCGGTATGACTAACTACTGGCCCTATGTACATCGTGGTCAGTTCCTTATTGAAACTCTAGATCCTACCTCAGGCAACTGGAGCATGGTAGCATCTGCCCGCTCAGCACATGAAGCATTCCGTGGTGTGCAGGAGATACGCCTGCGAGGCTTAGCTGGTGAAGGCACTGATGTACGCTGGCGACAGCATGTGCCATCAACTGATGACCTTGATAGCAAACTGGTCAGTCGTGAGCAGTGGACAAAAATGTCTGAGTTCTTGCAGAAAGAGACAGAGCTACCATCTACTAAGGTAGGTGATCTGCTTCACAAGGGTGGCTTCCATACACCACCTCCCCACACTACCCTAGTCCATGGCAAGAAGCGCATCGGTCTGCGTAGTATACTCGAAAATCCCCTCAAGGATCTCGAAGTATACAACGCACGTATCGTTCGTAACGAGTACCTCATGGACATCGACGAAGCATGGAGCTGGTTCGTTGCTAATCAAGGGGCTATGTCCAAGGCTTACGGTGTACCTGACATCCTCCAGACCCGCTTCTCTGATGGAAAGATACGCACACGTAGTGGCGAGCTTGCGAACTTTATGCAAGATCTACATGCTGCAGCCCGTGGTGATGAAGGGCCTACTGATATCGCAGTGAACCACTTCGTTACTGTTACAGAATTCCTCAGACGTCTGCCTCCTAGACTTCTTAAGAGGCTGACTGCTAACCTTGATGAGCATGGCATGCCCATAGGAGAGGGCTGGAACAAGGTAATGCCAGACAGGTGGAATGTTGATTGGGACGGTGATCCTGAGATCATAGCAGCATGGAATAACTTCAATATTTATGAGAAGCCCTTCCAAGGGCGCAAGCTGGCTGGTTCCATCACTGCCCTGCAGGGTGCAATCAAGCTTGGTGTTACTCCCGGTGCTGCCGCAGTCAACCTGAGTCAGTGGTATGGTAACGTCTATGGATACCTCGGACCCAAGTGGGCGATGCGTGGGATGTCAGAGTTCCGCCGCCACTGGGCATATAACTATGGTAGTGCGTTCTCCAAGATGGCGAAGGCGTCTATCTACAAGGGCAAAGGCCTGAGTGCTGCGATGTCAGCCGAGATGGAAGAGGTGATGGCAGCTACTGGGGTGAAGTTCCAGACTAATGTAATGACACAGCAGGCTGGTATCCCCGGCTTGCAGACCTTACGTAGACCTGAGCTACTTGAGCACGGCACCGCTGCTAACGTACAGTACCTGAGCATGGCTCTCTTTGAAGGAGCCGAGCGCATGAACCGTGGTGCTACAGCATGGTCTGCTTATATCAAAGCCAAGGCTCCTAAGACTGAGGGCGGATTTGGTATGAGTAAAGAAGCTGCCCTCAAGTATTCAAGCACGGCAGTCGAAGAGACTCAGTTCTTGTACTTCGATCAAGCCCTGCCTCGCATGCTACGTGGTCCGCTTGCTAAGATCTTTGCACAGTTCAAGACTTATGCATATGGACAGGCCAGATTCCAGAAGAACATGGCAGTTAACTCCGTCACTGGTAGAGACATGGCACGCACCGATGCCTTCCGTGCTCTCGCATGGAACAGTGCAGTCATGACTGCGCTTGGGGGCACGGCATACTGGACCCTCCATCCTGCCCTTGCTCCCCTTACTGCCGTCGGTAGTATGCTAGGGGTACCTAACTTAGGACAGAAGCTACTAGGCTTCGACCCTGATGAGGCTGCAGCAGATAACTTTGTCAGGCGTAAGAACGGTGGCAACACACTGATCAGAGAGGTAGCTCAGTATGGCCTGCCTGCTCTGGCGAACATGAACTTCAGCCGACGTATAGGTATAACTGCAGCTGACTTCGATCTTCGTAACGCAAGCTCCTTCTTCGGCGGCCCCCATGGAAGCTCGCTTATACAGTTCGGTAAGTTCATGGCACCACGCGTAGGCCTTGGCCGTGATAGAGGAGAAATTGCAGCAACTGCTGGCGGTGCATGGCTAGCTAGTACTTGGGCAGCCGCGAAGTCAGGACGTGGCGCACCATACGCAGCCATGGCTGGAGCTGTTGCTAGTATGATGCTATACAACAGGATGGCTAAAGATCCACTGCCAGACATAAGTAACGATCCAGAGTTCAGGAAGTTTACACTAACTGTCATGCCTACGATCATACAGGACGCACAGCGTACTTATGCTCTGGTAGCAGATCATGGACAGTATGAAGATGTGTATGGCAGACCAGTACCAATTCCGCCATATGCAAGAACAGTAACAGAGGGGCTGACGACTATGTTCGGCAGCGTAAGCCCGGGGGCTACAAACATGCTCGCTTATGAGAACTTCTATCGTAGCAAGGATATTGTACGGCGTGGCCGTCGTGGTATCTATCTAGATCAGATTGCAGAGGCAGCAGCTAATGATGACATGCCATCTTATCTCTATTGGAAAGCACGGGCAGACGAGGAAGGTATCAGATTCGACGAGTCTACGATGAGCCGAGCAATCCAATCACGCACTGACTGGCGCATGAACTCTGTCATGGAGCAAGTTATGCAGGAAACTTTAACCGCTGAGTCAATGAATGACTATCGAGAGTAAGCCCCCTAATGGGTGGACACGTTATGAATATGCTGTGCTACATAAACTAGAGGAACTAGAAGATTTCAACAAAGAGATGCGTAGCTTTATAACTGAGGTTACTGGTGTACTACAACTACACTGTGACCACCCTACGCGCATCACACGTCTTGAACTAAGACAGGCCGAGACAGAGAAGAAGTCTGCCCTCTTGTGGTGGAAGGTAGGGATGTTGTCAGGGTTGGCAGGAGCCCTGCTAGCTGGTATCTTTCATCTCCTTCTGTCAACCACTGGACTGAACCTGCTAGGAGGCTAAGGTGTTCGACACTATCTCAGCAGTAGCCCTAGCAGTGGTTGTCCTTATCTTTGGTTGGATGTTCAAGAAGAACAAGGACGACCGGAAGGAGTGGGAAGACAAGGTTGAAAAGCAACTGGAACAAACCCACGGCAAGAGAGTAGAAGCAAAGAAGACGGAGGCAGAAGCTCAAGCCAGAGTAGAAGAAGCTGACAGTAAAGTAAAGGACTTAGAAGATGAAGAAGTGTTACCTCCTACTAACCTTGATGATGCTGTTCGGCGCTTCAGGGCTTGGCGCACAGGTCGTCGTTGAAGCAGGAGAAACCTACACACCACAAGAAAGGGGGGTCTTTGTTTCGGAACAAGACTTTCTCGCCCTTGTCACGAGTGTGGACTCACTACAGTTACTTCGGAAGCAGAAGGATGCTACCGAGGCGGCTTTGGTGGCCCGTGACTCGTTACTCGCGGCGTACCAAAGGCGGTTAGAGTGGCAGGCGGAGAGCTACGACGAACTAGCTAAAGTATATAAGGAGAGACCTAAGCCCTCTATCTGGGACGAGCTAGGTAAGTATGGTCTAGCCGCCACAGGTGGGGCTCTGCTCGCAGGCGTGGCGTTCTGCCCATGAGTGACAAACTAAGACCTTGGATACAGGGTGTGCTAGTCATACTCTTGGTTCTTCTTATGCTTTATCTATGTGGTAACTCTTAAGGGAACTTTAACCTCAACCTCAGAGTACACAGTAGTACAGGGTTCTGACACCGTTACCTGTAACTCAACGGGAAGTCTCTCAACTCTTTCCGGGCGGGATAGAGGAATGAGAAGAGATCTAGCTAAAGGTGGGTCAGGGTGAGCCCGGACACCCTGAGAGACCCAAACAAACGGAGACCAGATGCCTAACTACAAAATAGAACCACCGATCCCGTTCGGTATCGCTGCCCTACTAGTAGCAGTAGCAGGTAAGCCGGACAATGGATTCAGACTAGAGCCACATCAAAATGTCATCGACTTAGTAGACCTGACGCAAGAAGAATCAGTGGAACTTAACGCTGTCCTTGCTGTATCAGGTCACACTCTAGTAGAAACGGACGAAGAGATATGAACACCACCATCGAGTACCGTACTGAGTTCGGAGTTGACCACCTCGTTATCGGCAACGGCCTTATGTTTGCCCGTCACGACGGCGCTCTGTTTTACTATGACAACGAAGCCAAGCGTTGGGTTGAGCTGGCCCCTATCCCTGACTCAGACAGAGCCAAAGAGATAGAGTGGATGGTTGAGCCAATGGAAGATGAGCCTTTCCCGGAGCCTGTAGAAGATGAGACAGTTTGACACAGGTGCTACCCGTGATGTAGAAGACGGGAAGCTGGACTACGAGGGGTTTCTATCACCCCTCGTCCTCCATCGCTTCGCCGAATACATGCACCTTCACCGAGTTCAAGCAGATGGTATAGCAAGGGACTCTGACAACTGGCAGAAGGGGATACCCAAAGATGCCTACATCAAGTCAGGCTTCCGCCACTTCATGGACTGGTGGCTAGAGCACCGTGGCTACCCATCCCGTGAAGGACTAGAAGACGCCCTCTGTGCGTTGCTGTTCAACGTACAAGGTTACTTACATGAAGTACTAACAGAAGAGGAAGACCATGAAGAAGTCCACGTCGAGCTTGATAGAGGAGTTCCTGACGGAGTTCGCGTCAGTTGGCCCCGCCACTGTAACCGATGCCATGAAGAGCAACCCAACTTTATCCACACAGACGGAGCCGGAGTCACCTATTACTTTTGTGAAGGTTGCTTCACGAAAATCTAAAGTAGTCATAGCCTGCGACATGGACGGTGTGCTCGTGGACAACAACCCACGGTTCATCGACATCATCAACGCCACGTTCCAGACTAGGTACACTACGGAAGACATCAAGAGCTTTGCTTACGATGGCTTCCCTGACCATATCAAGTCCATGCTCCTAGGATTCTGGAACATGGGCTGGATCTATGACGACGCTAAGCCAGAGATAGGAGCTATGACTTGTATAGAAATGATGCGCTCCCACGGCCACCGTGTCATCGTAGCTTCCACCCCTCTAGAAGGTCACGTCCGTCAGAAGCTTGAGTGGCTACGACTGCACAACTTCCCCAAGGAAGATGTAGTCCTGATCCATGACAAGCACCTGCTACAAGCAGACATCCTGATCGACGACGGGCCACACAACATGGATGCATGGCTAGAGATGAGTCGTCCTCTTATTGCCTTCGTCCAACCATACAACCGTGACCACGTAGCTAGACTAGTAGAGAATTACCCTCTCTCCGTCAGAGCAGCCCGTGACTGGAGCGAAGTAAGACACCACCTCTATGACTACATTGAAGGAGAGTGGTAATGACTACTCGAACCAGACCACGCGATCCTTACATGCGTGTAAGAAAGTGTGGCTACTGCAATCGCAAGGAGGCATACTGCAGGCGCCTCCCCAATGGTCTCCTTCAATGTGTGTACTGTAGACATGGACTTGCAGAAGAACAGCGGGCGCGGCTTCGAGATGCTTACGATATACAAGCAGAAAAATTCGGATATCCCCGAACCTCTGCGGAGCCAGATGGCGATCTTCCACCTAGCTCCAGTAATCAAGAAGAAGGCATTGAATGAACTCTACGGTCATGAGTTCTCACGCACCCCCTTCTACCACCGCTCATGGTACTGGTGGCAGACGTTCCGATTCTCTAACCTCGGCTCCAAGTGGCCCGAGTTCTGCAAGGGGCGTAACAATGGAGAGCACATGTCCAAATGGATACGTGCTCTCTCCTCTGAGCAGAAGAAACTGCTCGCACGCAGGCACGGCCAATACAAGCCACCCTTCCGTCCAACGGATCGTTGGATGCAGAGTGGAGCAGAAGTAGCACGTACTGTCTGGACAAAGGGGGGTGTCTATTCACGAGCTACCCCCATCGACCAGATACTGATAACAGGTACCATGACTAAGGAGCGGCCCCGAGATACACCGTCGACACGCAAGTTGACCAAGGCTAAGTGTCGTACACTAGAGAAAGAATTACAGTACTTCGTAGACGTCGATACTATTAACGCAGTAGAAGCTAGATGGGAGGCAGTTAGTTATGCAAGGCGCCGACTCCAAGAACTACTCGGGTGGCAAAAGCGAGGAGTCAGTCTCTACACCACCTCATGGTTCTTCCAAGAACCAGTACCCGATGCCTCAGGTTACTTCTGGTGGTACCCAGAACGAGGCATCCGTATCCCTAGAAAATCTAAAGAGCGTTGGACTCAGTGGGTCTGGTGGTGACATCACCCCTGATCTATACACTCTACTATACCTACCTACTCAACTCGTGGGATGCCAACGACGTATGCACTGGGACCCCTATCGCCCCGGCCTCAACATGTACCGAGGAGTTCCGTTCCTCTTTGCAATAGGTGCCGAACGTGTTAGATTTGATACCCCGGTAGGACCAAGCTGGCATTTCCTACTAGAGGGCAGCACTATTATCTATCGTGCAGGACCATTCAGAGGCTGGTGGTTTGAAGATCTATGTGTCGAGGCTGCTATCACAGGTACCACAACAGGTGTTATCATGCATGACTTCGACAACCACATAAATCTACAGCACCACCGTGACCTAGTGTCTTACGACATGAAGATGCTAGTAAAGAACGCTCGTGAAGCAACACGCTGGCCGAAGCAGACAGAGAGAGCCCTACATGTCTGTCGTAACTGCCCCGTCAAGCGTGAGTGTGACGCCAAGGATAGAGAAGAAGGCAAGACAGATGACTGGGCACCAAACTACCCTTTCCCTTGAGGTAAAGATGCAACTGGAACTATTTCCACTCAGTGAAGTACAGAAGGATAGTAAGACAACCGCTACCGTGACTAAAAAGGAACGGACCAATGCCAACCGTGGACTACTGTAAAGAGTGTGGAACAACCGTCGCCAGCTACCGTGACTTCTGCGACGAGTGTGAAAGCATCATGGCGATCCATGTGATAGACCCAGAAGAATGGTTCGAGTGGGAAGAGGACGATGACTTAGATGAGGAGAAAGAGGATGAAGATTATTGACAAACTGTACCTGTCACCAGAGTACAGTACGCTGGAGGAATTGGAAGCAGACATCGCTATCTATGACGCAACAACTCTACGTCAGTTAGCTGACTGTCCACGCAAGTATCAGTACAGTGTGCTCGATGGGCTCAAGAGTGGCTCAGGTAACAAGACAGTCGAATCACGTTACCTCATAGCTGGTCGTGCAATTCACGAAGCACTCGACGTCCTTGCAGTAACGGGAGACGAAGACGAAGCCTTAACTAAACTCACAGAAGACTGGGGTGACTACGACAGCAACCCCTGTCCAGAGAACGAGGCACACCTTACTCATAACCTCTTGACCGTAGTCTTACATAACTACTTCGACTACATCAAGACAGGTCCGGGGTCACAGTTTACCCCTATTACCCTGAAGTACGACGACCTGAACTTCGACCGCCTCATGGGTGGCAAGTTCCGCCTCTTAGAAGACGGCTCTGTTCTACTCAGTGAGTCCTCTCTTCTAATGCGTATGACTGTAGACGGCGACGACTTTTACTATGCAGGTAAGCCTGACCAAGTAGTACAAAATACAGCAGGCAATACCTACATCATGGACCACAAGACCAGCTCAAGCTACCTGTCCTCATGGCACGTATCCCAACATAGGGTATCTAACCAACTCAGGTGCTACATGGGAATGATGCACGAGCTGACCGGCTTGGACTTCCATGGTGGTATAGTCAACGCCATCTACGTCGGTAACAAGGCGTCCTCTGATACATTCAAAGGCACACGCTTTGCATCCTATAGATACAACTGGTCGCAAGGCCACGTAGAGGAAGCACTGCTTAACCAGCTTGGATGGGCAGGACTTATCGCTCACCACGAGCACATGAACTACTACCCCCAAGCTTCAGGAATGCAGTGTCGTTCCTGTAACTTCTCCCGTCTGTGTGAGGCGGAACCAGAATTCCGTGACGGTGTAATCTACACCGATTATACCCAAGAGGGTTGGCGGGACTTCTTTACACTGTGAGGAACCAATGGACGTAATCAAAGCCACTGACATGGCACCGGGCAAGTCATCTATCCATGTAGTCGCAGGCCCACCGGGCCTCGGCAAGTCATGGTTCTGTGGCACTGTCGGCGAGATCATACCTCCCGAAGAGGTACTGCTTATCGCTACCCTAGCTCGTGAAGTCAAGTCAGCTAAGTACCAGCAGTATGACTACGACACCATCGTATGTGAAGACCCAGAGTGGGAGCCACAGTCCGGTATCTACAAGAGCACCGGCTACTCAAGCTTAGTCAAGACTCTGCGTGAGCTTCGCACCGATGACAAGTACGGAGCCGTGATCCTAGACTCAGGCACAGAGGCAGGAGAACTAGCATGGCATCAGGCTCTTGAACCTTGGAAGGTAGCTGACCCATCTGAAATGGGTACCTCAGGCAATCGCTTCGCACCATACACGGCACTCGATTCATACATGGATGAGATAGTCCGTTCACTGTCGAAGCTAGCCGGACACCCTGCTGCTGGTAAGCTATCAGTCAAGCGCCCCAAGTTCGTCATCATTACATGGCATGTCCAGCCACCGAAAGAAACCATAGGCTCGGACGAAACCGCAGACGAGAAGGGCGAAGGCATAGAGTACGAAGGCTCTGTACTTCCTATGATCCGGGGCCGCTTCAGACGCCGCCTTGGACAACTTATAGATTCATTCGTGTACGCCGACAGACAGGCAGTCATGGACCCAAAGACCACGCGCACCTCGGTGCAGCATGTGATCCAAGTCCGATCCACTAAGGAGAAGCACTGCAAGTTCCCGGGTATCCTCCCGGACGGCGTCAACTTTATCCCTAACTCCTTCCCTGCTTTCATCAACCTCATGAACGAGAGTGTTGAGCTACTCAGGGAACAGGACAGTAAGTAAAGTGTATCCGAACTCTAGCCCGAAGAGCGCCGGGCGGAGAACAGCTAGCAAGCGCTCATACTTTTTTGGAGGATCAGCACAATGCAGAGTGTTATCCCTACTAGCGTAGTAGACAACGCTTTTGTACCGTTCCCCGAAGGAACCTACAAGGGTGCCCTGTCCGATTGTAACCTTGTCTCTAACAAGGACGAGACATGGGCAGGATTGGAATGCACATTCACGGACGTCGAGCCGGTAGGAGACTACCCGGAAGATGGACGTCCCTTCACTGATACTATCACGATCAGACTGTCCGGCCAGAGTGTGCTGGATGTTACTGATTTTGCCAACCTGCCCCGTAAGATGTATGGGTTGCAGCTTGGTGGTGGACTCCTTGCTGGGCTCGCTGAGGCATTCGGTGCCGCTATTCGTACCGAAGAGGGTGTCGCAGTTGATCTCGAAGCATTCATTGGTGACCTGCAGGACGGTCTTCATGAAGCCAAGGAGGTTGTATTCTTCACCCGTCAGAAGGAGCGTTCCTATGAGAACGACGAGGGTGAGAAAGTAAAGGTCATTGATACCCGAGCAACGCGTTACGCACCGCTCGGATAACCCAACAGGTAGGGGGGAGGGCGATGTACCTCCCCCTTTCAATCTTAAGGAGAGACCATGCATCAGGGCGAGTACGATTCTATTGAAAAGAACGACGTCATCATGGTACACTGGGGTGACGCATGTGAGTCAGAGGATAACGAAGACCTACATCTCATGGAGACTATCTCAACTGGTATCGTGTGGCGTAAGACACCAGAGCAACTCATACTTGCAGGCTGTAGGTTTAACGTAGATCAAGGGCGCCGTTTCATTTGTATCCCTAGAGTTATGATCCAGACGTTTCACCCACTGTACTATGGGGAGCAAGACGATGAGCAAGAGTCAGGATAAGAGGCTGGCAATACAGAGGGCTGACCGACCGTTGAACGGGGGATGCAAGGCGTGTGGTCAATCGTGGTGGGTTGCAGACCCGGTGACAGGTGAGTGTCCGGGGTGTCGGATCGCCGCGCTGGAAGCGGAGTGGAACCGGCTGCGTGCGGCGCTAGACGAGCGGTGTGTCTGCGAGGAAGGCCATCGGTGCGGCTTCTGTGCCGTGCTAGAGGAAGGTGGCGACGATGTGTGAGATGGACTTTGTATTCGAGACAGTCCTTACAACAATCACGCTTTCGTTCGGTATCTTTATCGGCATCTGTATCGACAGGCTAATCCTTGAGACTAAAGAAAAGGTTCACAGTTCATGAATCGTGAAGTCCCGCCAGAAATCAACGTCCCTAACACCCCAGCTATCCTATGGGTAGGGCGTGACCCGGGCGCCAACGAGGTAGCTCAGCGGCGCCCATTCGTGGGTCAAGCTGGTGACATGCTGATGGCTGGCATCAACCAAGCAGGCACCCGTCGTGTCGACTGCAACTTTGCCAACCTAGTACCCACCAAACCATGGAACAACGACTTCAAGAGGCATCGAGATGAAGACATACAAATGGGACGACAAGGCCTTACACGGCTCATCCGCAAGCTATCACCGTCGCTGGTGGTGGCACTTGGGAACGAGGCAGGTTATGCTCTCATACCTGAGTACAATGAGATTACCGGATCTCGCTCCATTCGTAGAGCTAAAGGTGTCACGAATACACGAGGTTTCTTCTTCTGGAATGCCGACCTACAGGTATGGGTTCTTAGCTCTCTCCACCCGTCGTCCGTATTATACCAAGGCTCACAACAATTCCAGTTCTTCGTCGACACCAGACGCGCGGTTCTTTTCCATGGCGGTGACCTACCGCGTCAGAAGATGCCGACGCCTCGTATTATCCGTGCGCCCAAGGATCTGGATAGATTTAGAACCTCAACACTCACTGCCTTTGACATTGAAACAGAGTGGGGTGGCAACAAGCTCCTCTGCACAGCCTTCTGCGGCGACGACCTGATCCCATCCTATGGGTGGGGCTCAGATCTCCCCGCTATGCGTGAGTACCTCACTACCTCCTATCCCAAGGTAGCACACAACGGTAAATTCGACCGCCACTATCTAACCTACAAATGCAACACCCCCATCGGTGGCCTCAACGATGACACCATGTCCCTACACTGGGCTATGTTCCCTGAACTAGCAGGACAAGAAGACACAGGTGGTGAAGAGAAGCTGGACAAGAAGAAGAAGAAGAAGAACCGCATCACCCGCAAGGGCCTGTTGTTCCTTGCTTCTGTCTACCTCAACGTACCATGGTGGAAGAGCTACGACCACTCCAACCCACACCTCATGGCTATGCTGTGCTCTCAAGATGTCTGGGTTACCCGCATGCTATATGACCGCATGTACCCAGAAGCAGAGAAGCTTGACGTCATCAACCAGTACCGTGAGAACATGGACCTTCAGTCCTCCTACATAGAATGCCTCCACCGTGGCATGCTGATAGACAAAGAACTCCTCACCTCACGCATGAAAGCACTACGTAAGCGAGCTAAGAAGAACGAACTCGCCGTCAATAAGGTAGCCCTGCGTTACATCCGTAAGCACAAGCTACCCTTCTTCCTTCAGACCCGACGATGCAAGTGCTGCAACGGGGTAGCTGAGCACTGCTGGGGCTGCGCTGGCCTCCCCACCTCACCCAAGCGTAAGGCAGACTACATCCCATGGCTTGGTGAAGCTACAGTAGCCTCTACTAAAGCATCAGACCTCAAGGCTATGCTACCTACCTGCTCCACATGCAACGGAGTAGGCCAAGACACATGGTATGACTTCAACTTCGGCTCCGCTACCCAAATGAAGGAGCTGATCTTCAACCAACTGGGTGCTCCCGAATCTCTAGTAGTAGGCACCAGCTACGCATCTGAAGACACCCTACGCAAAGTACAAGAAGAGTGGGCCACACTACCAACCAACCGCACTGTCCTTGGACAACGTCGTGCCGAGTGTACCAAGATCCTAGACCCATACTTCCAAGGCAAGCGCGACAAGACCATGATCACAGTACACAAACGTGTGTCACCCGGACGTGACGGGCGCATACGTACCGAACTATCCTCGTATCGAGTAGTTACTGGGCGTGCCGCATCCGGCGAGTCCTTCGTCGAGAAGAGCACAAACCTCCAGAATCTTCCAAAGGCTACAGCATACGAGGATTCCCTTTATGCTATCCGTGAGTGCATCGTCCCTGACCCGGGCATGGTGTTTCTACTTGCTGACTACGAGAAAGCAGAAGCTGTCGTAGCTGCCTGCATGTCAGCAGACTGGGACTTCTATGACCGCATGATGAGAGGCGATGACATTCACAGCTGGCATGCTGCTATGTACTTCGACCGACCTGAGTGGCTGACTACCAAGGCCGACGCACCCGAGCGACACATAGGTAAGACAGTAACCTATGCCTCAGCTTACATGGCATCAGTCAACAAGGTAATGCAGACCATCAACTCTGATTACTACAAAACCGGAGTCAAGCTAACCAAGCTCCAAGTCGAAGCTATCCTACGCACACACCTCAACCTCCACCCCCTCGAAGAATGGTGGGAAGAGACACGAGCTGAGCTACATCAACAAAACAACTGGCTCGAAAATCCCTTCGGCTTGCGCCGACAGTTCACCAACCCCAACTTCTATGACAGGTGGAAGCAAGCAGTCAACTGGAAATGCCAGTCCACTGTAGCCTCAGCTATCAACAAGTCATGGCGTTGGATCTGGCACAACATGGACTACGATGGCCTCGCTTACCTGAACCTCCAAGTCCATGACGAGATCATACTCCAAGTACGTCGTGACCTAGCCGAAGAAGTAGGCTCCATCGTCAAGACCCAGATGGAACAACCCTTCTTCGTCCGGGGTAGGGAGGTACATATACCAGTAGAAGTATGCATAGCGGAGGATAACTGGCACAACAAGAGAGTCATACATGTATGACACCAGAGGGCGCAGGTTCTGGGACCTGTACCAACACCTTGTCGACACCCTATACGCCACCATACCCGGTGAACGTCTAGGTTTATGTCGACCCTTAATCGCCGAGGAGTTCCCTCAACTGACTAACCCTCAGATCGAGCGCCTCGAAAACCACGTACTCCGTATGGTAGCTTGGATGTGTGAACATGACACGCAAGAAGAAGACGGACGTTACTTATAACGAGACATACACAGAGGTATACAATGCCATCAAGTATCTCAGGGACGCTATCAAAAGCAAGCGAACCAATCAGGATCTTAGGCGTACTGATAGTAAGACTATTATCGCCCAGCTGACAGCAGCTGACCTGAATCTAATAGTAGCACGCAACCACCTCCAAGTAGTGGAGCGTCTAGAAAATGAACGATGAAGTCCCGAAACTATGGGAAGCTCATGACTTAGCTGAACATAAGTTCCCCTTGCCTACGTTCCTAGTCGATCCCATCATCCCTCTTGGTGGGCTCGTCCTCCTCCATGGCAAGCGTGGCATAGGTAAGACCCAGTTCTGTCTCTCCCTAGCTAACTCCATAGTCAACGGTCGCCTCTTCTTGAACCGCTTCCCTACTCTACCCGGCCCTGTCCTCAAGGTCCAAGTAGACATGACCCCACAGATCCAGCAGCTACGTGTCCAGAAGGTACACAAGATACTCAACCTCTCCAACCTATACTACTACTTCCCTCGTGTCCTCAACATCATGAGCCTGTCACGAGAATCCAGTGCTGCCCTAGCTATCACTGAACTAAACCCAAGCATCATCATATGGGATACTCTTCGTAAAATCCACCGAGAAAACGAGAACTCCTCCGAGTCAGCTCAGCTAGTGTACTCCAAGGTCACCTCTCTATTCCCTAACTCCACTCACTTCTTCGTCCACCATGACAAGAAGACAGTAGTAGATCAGCAAGCCCTCGATCCAGAAGAAGCATTCCGTGGCTCAGGTGACTGGATCGACAGCACTGACACCTCGATGCAACTCGTGGAACTCAAGCAGTACAACCCATCACGCGTAATTCTCATGTTCCACAAGGCACGCACAGCACCACGCCACGAGAAGAACCCCATCGTTCTCGAAATGGACCCCGACACCATGCTCATGGTACCCTTCCCTACTGGCAACACCCTCACATCCAACCCCCAAGTTGGATCATCCGATGCCTTCCACTCCACACTCCTGACTCAACCAGAGTGGGCACGCGAAATTACAATCCCTATTGGATTTTAGCGGGCGTGCGAAATAACAATCTCTCAACTCCAACACAATATACAATCACACCTGTGCGCCTGCGCGTACAATATACAATAGGGTGAGTCCTCTTGACACAGTGGACATACTTCTAACAGCAGTACCTTACCCGGAGCGGGTCAGCGTTGTCGGGATAGGTTGTGTACGTATAGATTAGCGAGGTGACACTGTGACTGACAAACTTATTGCGGCATTCCGCAAGCAAAAGCAGGACACTCAAGAAGAACTTGAGTCGTTGTATCATTCACTCCTCAATACAGCGCACGATCTTGTAAAGGAGGACAACTTATGGGATAGCGTAGTAGCAATCCTATCACCTGAGATGCCACGGGGTGTGCAGTTTATCTATCCTCATTGGGATTCAGCCGAGACTGAGCTGGATGCATGGGATACAATCGAACAGCATATCCTAGATACCGAGTGCTTAGGCGTAGTAGTATCACGCCTGACTAGGACAGCCAACGTCCCCAAAGACGACGCTATCCCAGCGCGTCCCGATGCACCAACTCTAATCTTCACCCTCTTAGGACCGGGGTTAGCACGCACCTATCTACACCCAATCGAAGACGATCACTTCCTTCCAATGGAAGGACCATATACCTCTAACATGAGTAACATATATCCCTTCTCTGACGTATCATAAGGGGTTGGGATATATGAACATATACACAGCATACACCATCCTGTTCGTCATCATGGCTGTACTCTATGGTCCTTCAACATCGAGGAAACAATAATGTTCCTACTCTATCACACCAAGTCAGCACCTACTGGTAGTCGTCTTGCCACATACCTAGGCATAGATTCAGGGACGGAGTTGGACGCAGAGCAACCCCAAGATGTCCTCATCAGGTGGGGATCGGGTGCTGCTGTCCGTCGTCGTCCCCAACGTGCCGTCAACCTACGCACAGCTATCACAGCCGCATCTGATAAGCTGACTGCATTGACCCTGTTCCAAGAGGCTGGCGTACCATGCCCTAACTTCTCACTCACAGCAGGTGATCTCGAATACCCCCTGCTCAGGCGATCACGCCACGGTGCTGGTGGTCGTGGTATCAAATTCCTCATGGAAGGAGACAATACACGACGAGGAGACAACGACTTCTTCGTGGAGTTCATTGACAAGTCAGCAGAGTATCGCATCCATGTCCTCAATGGACGGTGCATCAAGGTTCAGCAGAAGGTGTATCGCCCAGACGAAGCAACTCTAAAGCGACGCAACCCTATCATCTGGAACCATGACAATGGGTACATATTCACCGAGCTACCTAACGTGGATGTCCCTCGTCGTATGAAGGTAGCCGCTGTTGGTGCAGTAACCACACTCGATCTACACTTCGGAGCAGTAGATATCATCGAGGATTACGGGGGTAATTTCTATGTGCTTGAAGTCAACACAGCTCCCGGCCTTATCCCCACGACTCTCACGACATACGGTGATGCGTTGGCCCGTACACTCGGCATCACGCCAGCAGGTATGGCCGAAGTCGAGTGGCCTGAAGGAACGCCCGGCTTGGAGGGTTGATATGAAATCATATAAGCTGAATATTCCTACCTCATTCAGCACAGACACCATGAGTAAGCTGTTGATCCATGACATAGAATCAAAAATGAAGGCCAAGAGTGTCACCTGTCGTTCACCATCCGAGTTCATATCTGTCTGCAATGAGGCGCTGAAAGAATTTGTAGACGAAACAGCCAAAATCATGTTCAAGGCAATGGCTGATACAATGGAGTATCAGCAAGACATCGACGAGGCCGCCGCTCAACAGGCGGGAAGCAAATGATCCCACACAATCCACAACATCACCAAGACAAATGTAAAACTCCTGTCAACTACATAGAGACTCTCTCTACCCTATCGTGGCTGGGATACAAGCACACTGATATGCCACCTGATGGATTCTTTATATGTAGATGCGTAACCTGCACCATATGGAGATGGCTGGCTCGTGGAGCACGACATGGGTTTGCTCCTACTATACTACTCAACAACCACCCTATCATCCGTGATCTATTGATAGAGTACCTTGACCTGTCATTACGCAAGCGTGATGATGGGCCTGCTGTATACACCAAGCCACCAACCAAAGCATGGAAGAAATCCAGCTATCATACCATGCGTGATATCACGACATGGACCAATGACACACTGGACTTACCAGAGAATGCAACCACAAGATCAACAGCCGCA
>Ga0307378_10000830_pt1 | contig 51838 bp, 32 predicted proteins | sample UN1MG_FD_202238 | JGI IMG/M metagenome (GOLD analysis project Ga0307378, IMG submission 202238) | Soil microbial communities from Risofladan, Vaasa, Finland - UN-1 | ecosystem: Environmental > Terrestrial > Soil > Coastal area > Acid sulfate soil | place: Finland: Risofladan, Vaasa | collected... | reverse complement strand
CGGGAAACGGAAACAGTAGCTGGCTGTTTTGGTTTGCGTTGGCGTTCGCGGCCGGCATAAACAGGAGCAGGGGAAATGAGATAGGTTACAATAATACCTATTATATATAGTGTTGGAAGCAGAGCCTTAATTTTCATGGTAAACATACTATAGCATAGGCAGATTTAGGAATCTATCGTTTCACTTTTTATGCTATACTTTATTTTAATGGAAATGGGAGAGAAACAAGAAAAATCCGGCAAAAAGAAAACTTCAGGTTCAAAAAAGAAAAATAAAACCTGGTTGCTGATTGTTGCCGTGGTTTTAGGTATTTTGATAGGGTTGGGTATTTTTTTCCAAAAGAAGATACTCGAACTAATTAAACCAGGTCAAAAGACAACGGTTCCTTTGGGTGAGCAAAAAGAAAAAGAGGACTTTAAGTTTGACTGGGCTTTGTGGGAGGATGCTTCTGGGTTTGCTTTTGAATACCCTCGGGATTTAAAAGTTGATACCCATCCGGATGATGAAACCAATTACAGTTTTTTGGCCATAACCTCTTCTGAACGCCAAGGCAAGATTGACATTTATTGTAATGACACAAAGTATAAGACTGTTGAGGAATGGTTAACAAAGGAGTCTTTGGTTAAACAAGGCAGTTTTTTGGATACTAAGGTCGCCTCAGTTTCCGGTAAAAGAGTGGCGATTGGCAATGGCCGCGAACTGACCGCTTTTATTGATTGGGATGAGGTAATTTACGTAATTGACAAACAGTCTGAGGAAGAGGTGGAATTCTGGCAGCAAGTTTACTCCCGAATAGTTTCTTCTTTCAAGCTGATTCCTTTGGAAAATGAAAGTGAAGCAGATTTTTCCGAGTGGTTGGGAGGATTTGAAACTTCGGGAATGGACGTGGTTGAAGCAGTTGAGGTAATAGAATGAATAAAAGGATCCTTATTATTCTTTTGATTTTTTTAGGGTTAATTGCTCTCGCTGCGGGAATTTGGGCAAAAATGAGGTGGGAAAATAATGGGTGGATACTGCTGTCTCCTTTGGGAAAAATTGAGCAGGAAAAGGAAAAACCTTTAGCCAAATATGAATTGGAAAGACTAAAGGATAGGGAAGCTCAACCAAGCCAAATTGTTTGGGACAAAGAAATAAATAAAGGTACCAGATTTACATCCTATATTTTTTCTTATAAGTCTGAGGGAAAGAAAATCAGCGGTTTGGCTAATGTGCCGGCCGGGAACGGGCCTTTTCCGGTAATTATCATGTTAAGAGGTTGGGTTGATCCGGGAGTGTACGAAACCGGCGTAGGAACCCAGCGGGCAGGAGAGGTGTTGGCGGACAATGGCTATTTAACCTTAGCCCCTGATTTTTTAGGTTACGGTGAGTCAGACATGCCGCCTAATGATGTTTGGGAAGAAAGATTTTTGAAAAATATCAGTATTTTAGACCTTTTAGCTTCAATCGGCCCTTCTACTTCGCTCAGGGCAGATTCCAACAGAGTTGGAATCTGGGCACATAGCAACGGCGGCCTAAGCGCTTTAACTATTTTGGAATTAACAGGTAAAAACTATCCAACAACTTTATGGGCACCGGTAAGCCAGTTTTTTCCTTATGATGTGCTTTACTATATTTTTGAAGCTGATGATAAAGGCAAGGCTTTAAGAAAGTCTTTGGCGGAGTTTGAGAAAGATTATGATACGGAAAAATATTCATATGACAATTACCTTTCCTGGATTAAAGCTCCGATCCAGTTACATCAGGGACTTTTAGACCCTTATATTCCTGTTTCCTGGTCTGATCAACTGGTGGAAAAATTAGAAGGACTGGAAAATGAGGTTTACTACTTTAAGTATGTTTCGGCTGGTCATCATATGGAAGGCAGTTGGGAGCTTGTGGTCCAAAGAGATTTGGAGTTTTTTAAAAAAGAGCTGGGGAAAAATTAGTTTAATTTGAGGCGCCAGGTAATCTTAGGGCTTGAAGTTGAATCAGAAAATCAATTATAGTGATTTTAAAGCATGAGAACTCAAAACATTATTTGGATATTTTGTGTTTTAATTTTAATCCAGATAGGCTGGGTTTGGTTTAGGCTGGAGAAATTAAAGCAAAAAAGACAAGAAGTATGGCAAGCACAGCAGGAAAGACAGCTTCAGCAGGAAGCGGCGGCTAAAGAGGAACTTTTGGGTGTTGTTGAGCCGGAAATTGAAGAAAAATTGGCTTCTGGAGGCAAACTGTGGTTTGAGCTTGGTGAAGGAGTTTTCAGCGGTGAATTTACGCTGGCGGTTTGGGGAGAGACCAAAAAACCGGTGAATAAAATAGATTTGCGCCTTTTTTACCCGAGCGGGTTTTTGGAATTAGTCGGTGATGAATGGGAAAAAGAAGCGCAAGGGACAGCTTTTTGGTCGGGGAATTTAGTTTCAGACCAGGATCGTCAAGATCCGCCAGCTGGCGGAGCTCCAGGAACAGAAGAAGAAAAGAAAGAAACAGTGGGAAAATTTTTGGTTAAGACGATATCTTTTAAGGTAAAAAAGAGCAGTTCAGCAGAGGTAAGAGAAGCGGTCATTGATTTTGACTTTTCCAAAGAAAGCAAACTGGATTGCAATTTGTGGGATGACGAGGGAAATGATGTGTTGGAGGAAGTTTCCGGAGCAAGGCTGAATTTGAAATAAAACAGCGGGGGAGTTTTAAATGGATAAATACAAATTTTGGCAAGTTACGCTGATAACCATTTTTTTGCTTCTTTTCGTACCTTTATGGTGGGTAGAAAGAGAACTTAGGATTAGGGTGGCCGAGGTTTATTTGGCGGTTCCTTTCCGGCAGGCAGACATAAAGGTTAATGTGAACCGCAGTTTCGGAACAATGCCTCGGGTTTGGCGGGCTTTTGCCCAGGGCGGCGAAGAAGGAGCAGGAATAAGAATGTTGCAGCCTACTGTTGCTCTGATGAAAAAAATAGGACCTGATTATATCCGTCTGGACCATATTTTTGATGATGATTATTATGGGGTAATGAAAGCCAAGGGTGATTATGATTGGTCAAAACTAGATGCGACGGTTGAAGATATTGTTGCCATGGGAGCCAAGCCGTTTTTTTCCTTATCTTATATGCCTTCAGCTGTGGCCTCATCAAAAATAGAGGTGCCTGCAAATTGGGCTGACTGGCAGGATTTAACCCGGGCGATAGTAGAACATTATTCAGGGAAAATTGATGGCGTGTATTATGAAGTTTGGAACGAGCCGTCTTTGGATCAATTTGGAGGCTGGAAAATGTATGGCAACAAGGATTACCGGTTGTTGTATAAACATGCGGTTTTAGGAGCTATGCAAGCGCGAGGAGCAAGGAATTTTAAAATCGGCGGGCCGGCAATACCGATTTTGGATTCTACTTGGGTAAAACTGCTTTTTGACTTTTGTCTTAGCAATAATTTGCGTTTGGACTTTATTTCCTGGCATCGTTATGGATTTTCTCCTGATATTTTTTTAAATGACGTTTATCAAATAAATATTTTGACCGGCCAGGCAAGATATCAAAAATTTGCCGGGGCAGAGCTGGTAATTACCGAATGGGGGCCAAATTCGGAAAAAGATACGGTTTATTCCAGCAATGTGGCAGCCAGTCATGCCGTGGCCGTGATTCGGAAATTGTTGGATAAAACTGCTTTAATTTTTGCTTTTGAGGTTAAGGACGGTCCGGGTCAAGGCAGCGAAGCTTGGGGTCTTTTAACTCACGAAGGCACAGGCGAAGTTAAGGAAAAACCGAGGTTTTACCTTTATGATTGGTTGGGGGAACTTGAGGGAGAAAGGTTAGAAGTATTGGGGGAAGGAACCCAGATTACCGGTTTTGCGGGCAGCGACAACCGCACGGTAACCTTAGTTTTAGCCAATTATCAACCGGGTGGCGGCCATGAGGAGAGTTTTAATATTACTTTTAATGGTTTAAAGGATGGCCAATACCGCTTATTTGAACAAAAACTTTTCGGTCAACCTCAAGAAAAAGAAGTGATGGTGCAAGGTGGAAGTGTGGTTTTAAATGAGAACCTCAAAAGTTATGAGGTAATGAGAATCAGGTTAATAAAGGTTAGCTAATTAAACTTAATTTTATTTGGTTCTTGACGGAACTTTGGCTTTATTGTAAAAAGAAAATACTCCTGCCGTTTTCCTGCCTTCAGATTTTAAATTTCCCGAGCTCTGCCCAGAAAGAGAATTAGATGCTTCTTTACTGGGGTATGTTTACTGCCGGTTATTTGCTGGGAGCCATTTTTGCTACCGCTGTTTTTTCCAAAAAAGACAAAGAGAACTTCTAAATTGGTAATTTCAAAGCAGGTTAGCTAAAATAAAAATATGACTCAAAAAAGAGTTTTTCAGATGATTTTAGTGGCCCTAGTTATCATGTTGATGATTTTGCCTTTTGTGGTTTCGATTAACGACCTTTTGACGCGGGTAGTGGAGAAGTTTGGTTGGTATATGTGGGTCCAAAAAAAAATAGTTCCTTGGGAAGTAAAAATGGTAGGCGTAATGGTTAGACCATTTAAGATTGAATTTGTGGCTTATCCTGACGGCTTTTTGGCCAATGGCATTTATGCCAGAATTTCTTGGAACTGTATTGGTTGGCAAAGCCTGCTTTTGTTTTTTTTAAGCCTGCCATTTGGCTTTAAAACAGCTAATTATACTTTTTTTTCTAAAATTGAGGCTTTTTTAATTGGCATTTTAGGAACTTTTTTAATTAATTTATTAAGAATTACTTTTACGGTGATTTTACTGGTGGTTTCCCGGCCTTTATTTGCCGTTGTCTTCCATGATTACCTGGCGGCAATCATGACCATTATTTGGCTGATTTTCTTTTGGTGGTTTTGCTATGGATTTGTTTTAGTGGAGAAAACAGAGTAGTCGGGAATAATTCTTATTTATCCCGCACCAGAGAAAACTCCGCGGCTTTAGCCCGGAGATGGACTGGGATAATGTTTTCCCAGTACGGGATGAAAACTAGACCTTGAAGAAACCGCGGTCTTTAGACCGCGGAGTTTTCATTTGACAGAGAGGTTGATTTTGCAATAAAGTAAAGCAATGTATCCCGGCCAGACATCATTGATTCCCGTTCAGGTCGCTTTGGCCAGGTTTTTAGAATCTCAAGGCCCAAAAGCAATATTTAGTCATTATCCTTATTGGTATTTAGGGAGCACACCTTTTCGTTACCTTACCGGGCCGGTTCTACCCGGAGGACTTGTTCTTCTTCATAAACTAATACCTGGATTAAATTTTTTTGAACTGTTTTTTGGCTTGATGGTCGTTTGCTGGCTTTTTTCCGGGGTAGGGGTATATTTTTTAGTTCGTTTGTTATCCAGGCCAAAAGAAGCCGAGCAGTCAGCGAAAAACAGCCTTACTCCTTTTTTAACCGCCTTTTTTTATTTGCTGGGACCATTTGTTTTCTTTCTTTTCCCTTTTTCCGACGGCCTATCTTTAATTGCTTTTACTTTTCTACCTTGGTTTTTTATCTTATATACAAAATCTCTTCAACAACCAAAAGCTAAGTATGATATATTACTTTGTATTTTGATATGCTTCATTATACTTACTCATACTTTGATAATGCCTTCTCTTTTTTTGGGAATGATGGCCGTGTTGCTGGCGGTTTCCGGCTGGAAAAAAATTGAGCTAAAAATCAAAAAAACCTTGAGGATTATTTTGTATGCCTTGCTTTTTGCTACTATTTGGTACATGCCCGGTTATTGGGTTAGGGTTTTACTGGCACCTTCTTTTGCAGGCAAACCATTTTTTAAAGTTGTTTTTGAGGTAGGGCAGCTTTTGCCCTTGGGTTTGGCGTTTTACCTTGGGGTTCATAAGCTCAAGTCAAAAAACCCGCTTTTTAAGTTTTGCTTTTACTGGCTTTTTAGCTTCGGTTTTTTAACCTTTTTAAGATTTATTGCTGATCCTGATTTTTGGCTTGATTGGTCTGCTTACGGGATGGAGTTACAGCTAGGGATGAGTATACTTTTGGGTTTACTGATTGATCGGTTCAGGCAAAGATATAGAAACCAGCTGATTTTAGTTCCGGTTTTAGCTTTTTACTTATTGCTTTTTTGCCTAATATTTAAAAAGTGGGTTTTAGGAACTTTGCAAAAAGAAATCAATCAATCGATAGAATATAAAATTGGCAGTCAGTTAGTAAAAATTGCCAAGCGAGATGAGACTGTTTTTCTCTCAGGAACCAGTGTTTTTTGGCTAAATGCTTTTTATGATATTCCTCAAGTTAGAGGTGGGGTTGATCAGGCATCAGCTAATGCTGATTGGAGAAAAGCGGCCTGGGAGATAAGAGAAGGCCAAGATCCGGAGAAATCAAGGGAATGGTTGAGGAAACTAGGGGTTAGATACTTAGTGGTTCATACTTTCAAGTCAGGTGAGTTTTACCATGATTTTAAATTTCCGGACAAATTTGAAGGCTTTCCCGGTATGCAAAAAATTTTGGATTATGAAGGAGACCGAATTTATCAGGTTTCTGAGTAGAAAAAAGAATCCCCAGTTTAGGAAAAAAAGAAATAAATGATTAATAAAGCGATAAGAACACCGCTACCGAAAGTAAGGGTAGTGATAAGAATAAACTGAATGATTTTGGTTAGCCTTTTGGTTTTAGAACTGCCAAGTTTTCCTTTAATAAACCTTTTTTTTCTGGATTTACCCACCTTCATAAGGTTTACTAACTGTTTTTCGGTGTAGAAACGGCGGTTGGTTGGCGAACGAAAAGGCTTGATTTCCTTAGTTTTTTCCCATCTTCGTAAAGTATCTCTGGAGATGCTTAGGTAACGGCTGGCTTTACCAATGGAAAACCACTTAGTTTTCATATTTTTAATATACTTGCATATATTTATATATAATCAAAAATATTGTATGCAAGTATATGCAAGCATGATTATATCACAAAAAGCTTAATAAAATAGAAAAAGGGTCGGACCCTGTCAAGGGTCTGACCCTTTTGTCAAATTAACTTTTTGAGTTTGAAGGAGGGGAAAAGACGGCGTCGGAGTCTTAAGCCGCTTTCTTCAGCAATACTCACTGCTTCCAACAAAAGTTTGACGCCTTTGAGATTTATGCCTTCTTTTTGGGTGAGGAAAGTAATAAATTGGAGCTGGTTTAAGTCTTCAATAGAAAAGAGGCGTCTGTTAGTGCTTGTTCGGTGTGGTTCAATAAGCCCGGCTTGTTCATAAAACATTAATGTTCTTGAGTGTAACCCAAGTAGTTTTGCCGCGACTGAGATAGTTAAAATCGGTTCTTTATCAGACATAAACAGGCGAGATGAAAATGTTGTATTGCTTAAGTATAAAACCTGATAAAACCATTGTCAAGATCGAAAAAAAGAGAAATTTTTTTGTGGTAGTTAGTCCGAATAAAAAAGTAGTCACAGAATAATGCTTTGCTATGTTTGACTTAGATGAAAAACTTATAATAAAATATAAATTTAATATACACAAAAAAAGGTATAAAAATTATAATAGAATTGAAGACCTATAAATAGTATAAATAATAGTAAATTTGTAATATTAATTAAAAAAACCTTTTTAACAGATTTCTTTTATTGTAGGCGTTAAATCTTACTAATTTAGCAACTAAAAGGTTTTTAAAGAGTAAGTTACCACATTTTTATTGCACAAAAAAATTGATCAAAAACATAAAATTAGAATTTAACCCGGAAAAACGTTTTATCCTCTAAACTAGAAGTCCATTTATCCTATAGAATTGCTCTTCGCCTGTAAACTGATATTTTTGGTTTTAATCCGCTTTTTTCTTGAGAAAAATCATTAAAAACAGTAATTAGAAGATAAAGGTAACACTTTATAGAGTAAATTTAATTTCAAGTAAATAATCCGTCACTGACAATGTTTTTTTAGGTTTTTATTTATATCTGTTAGGTTGAAAAAATTATAACTAACACTTGACATAGTACCCATAATAGGTAACAATATCTATTGCAGGCAAACAAGATCGAACTATGTCAAAATTCACTGCCCATGCCAGTAAAGTTATTGAAAAGGTCGCTTTGGGGCGCCTTAAAAAGGCGGAAGCGAGCCGTTTGCTCAAGGTTTCCCGTAAAACCGTTTATCAGTGGTTAGCCAAATATAAAAAGGCTAGAGAGAATAGGCTTCGCCACGGAAAAAAAAGAGAATTATTTAAACAAGATGTTTTAAGAATTGGTTTGGCTAATTCCGGCTTCGGACCGAAGAAAATCTCAGAAGAACTTCGTAAAAGAGAAAAATATCTTAGCCCTAAAAGTGTTTGGCTTTTGCTTAAAGATTTAGATCTGGGGACGCAGAAAAAGCGTTGGAGTTATACTTTCAACTTCAGGAAACCTCAACAGGTCAAAGATGCTAACTTTCCTGGTTATTTAAGGCTCATTCCGGAAACAAGGAAGCAGCTTTTGGAAGAAGTATTGATTGGAGATGAACCGGTTTCCCATGTCTGTCAGCGCTACCATATTTCCCGAAAGACTTTCTATAAATGGTTAAAGCGCTACCAAGAGGCACAAGCTAAAGATACGGTTCTTGTAAAGGCCATGGCAGATAACAATCCTTTGGGTTTTGCTCATCCCCGGGCAATTTCTGAAGAACTGCAGGAAAAGATACTATATATAGTAAGAGAGCATCCGGAGTACTCGACTCACAAAGTGGCCCAGGTATTAGCTAAAGTAGGTAACCATGGGGTGCAAAATGTTTTTCAAAGGTTTAACCTTAGTACCTATGAGAAAAGATTGGTTTACAGCCAAGCTTATCAGCCAGTAACACTGCCTCCTTTTGCCCGGATCCTGGATTTCCTCAAACCCGTTTTTGGCAGACTGCCTACCTTGTCTGCTATTCCTCCGCCTCTTATAGCTCTATTAGCAAATCTTCTGGTAAAACTTCGAAGACTTAGTCTGTCTTCTTTAAAAGAGATTAATTTAAAACAGATTAATTTCAAAAAAATCAAGCCTCTTTTACCCTATTCCTTCCTCAGTTTCCTTGCCGCTGTTGTTTTCTCCTCAGGCTTTATTTACTGGACTAAAATGTTATCTCAGGCTCCCAATCTGAGTGCTAAGATAGGCTTGGTCATGGCCAGCAGCGCTTTGTTCTTCGGTTCCATCTTCTTTGTCTATTCCCTCAAGTATTACTTTAGCCTCATCCTGGTTTTGTCTTTTTCCCGGCATTCCCCTGAAGAAGGCGGAGGTCTGAGCATTGCTTTGAATGGGAGGGTTAATGGTAATAGGAATGGTTATGGTAATGGTAGCAGTAATGCTAATGGCAATACTACTATTAATAGTCATACCGGGTTTTTAGGTTTCCTTAAGAAGGTCTTTGGGATTGAGGTTACTGCTAATGGGAATGGAGAAGGCAATGGTTATTCTAATGGTGAAGGTAGTACCACCAGCCAAAACCCCAAACAGTCTTTCCTGGAAAATGGCGGAGAGCATCAGGGAAATGGTCTTCAGCCCAACCTTGACCATATCTTTCTTACCCGTCATCCTTTCATCTCCATCCAGATTCCTTTGTACAACGAGAAGAGAGTAGCCAAAAGAGTCATCAAAGCCTGCATGGCGATGAAGTATGGCCCGGATTGGCCAGACCAACCCCAGTTTGAAGTGATTGTTTGTGATGACTCCAATGACGAAACCAGTAAACTCATCTCAGACCTCCAAAGAACCTATGGCAAGGTTAAGGTCATCATGGGAGAAGACGGAGAAAAGATCTCCCAGGTCTCAGCCATCGGTAAACCTACCCTCAAGGTAATCCACCGGGAGAACAGGGAAGGTTTCAAAGGCAAAGCCCTGTCTTATGCCCTCAAATACATGGATTCCCAAACTGAGTTTTGTTGTGTCTTTGATGCTGACTTTGTTCCTTACCCCGATACCCTTACTCAGTTCATCAAGTATTTCAAAGCCACCGGCGGCTGGGAAGAGAAACAGAGATTTGTAACAGGAAGCATTAGTTCGATACCTTCTGATATATTGGGAAGGACAAGGCTTAACCGCAGTCAGGAGCAAGCCTACCAAGTCCAGGAAGCAGGACTTAAGACCAAGTCCAATATCGCCTGTATTGCCGGCTACCAATGGCATGTCTTAAACAAATCAGAAAACTGGATTACCCGGGGAGTAAGATCAGAATATGCCGGATCCTACGTCATTGAAAGACCAAGCCAGGAAATCCTGGGCAGTCTAAAACTCATCCATGGTTCTTCATACTGCATGAGAGCTGATGTCCTAAAGCACTTTGGCTGGGGAACAAGTATCACTGAAGACTTTGAACTTACCCTAAGACTATATGAAAAAGGCTTCAAGGTTGTCTACACTCCCTATGTCCAAGCTCCGGCTGAGTGTGTGAGTACCATCAAAAGACTCATCAGGCAGAGAATGAGGTGGGCTGAAGGCCACTCCTTTAATATCAAGAAGATGTTTGGGAGACTGATGTTTGGTAGGTGGCAAGAGCTTCAACCTTGTCATTCTGAATTTATTTCAGAATCTTCTCCCAAAACCGTCATACTGAATTTATTCCAGCATCTTTTTCATCTTAGAAAGGTAGGGATCCTGAAACAAGTTCAGGATGACGTTGGACGTCAAGTCCAAAGCCTGTCCCGAATTCATTTCGGGAATGACGCGGTAGAAGGTAGTGCTAGACGCTTCATCCCCAGCCCTCTTACTTTCCCTGAAAAAGTGGAATTCCTTTACTTATCTCCCTACTACCTCCAGGCTTTCTTTTTCCTTTTAGGCACCTTTTCCTGGTTAATTGCCGAAACCGTCTTCAAAGCAAGGCTGCCTTTTTGGACAGCCTTATGGGGTTGGTCTCTGGTTTTGACCAACTTCTTTGCCTTACCTTTGCTTAATGCTGTTGGCCTCTTTCTTGAAGAAGCAGAAGAAAAAGACTATTCAGGTTTAGCTTCCTTCATTATCCTTTCCTACATCCTTGTTCCTTTCCAAGCCTATGCTTCGGTTAAAGGCTTCATGGAGAAAAAAGAAGGTCCTTGGTTCAGAACTCCCAAGACTGGAAAGATTACTGATGTTTTCAAAAGAGGTAGTTTTTATCGCTGGGTATCAGGAATACTGCCGGGAAGGAAACTGCCTTCTTTTGGTTTCTCTTTTCAGTCCCGTGACCTGGCCCTAAACTACCTTCATGATATTACTACCAGTAACAATCCTTTTAGCAACTTCAGGATCAGAAAAAGACATTACCGGGGTTTTATGGCAACCATGCTTGTTTTCCTGATCATTTGTTCTTCCACCATCTTCAGCATGCTGCCTTCAGTTCCCCAAAACAAGATTCCCTATGCCCAGGCTCAGGGACAGCTGGGGATTAGTCCTACATCAGCAGAGAACAAAGACACAGCAGACAATGGGAACACCAAGCTGGCCTTAAACTCCATCCCACCTTCTGGTAATGGAAAACCACCAGTGATTCTGACAGACAACAGAGAGAAGAATTCAGAATCAGCTCAGACCTACCTGCCCGGCAGGCAGGATTCAGAACTGGAAGAAACAGCCATGAGCGGGAATCAAACCCCAAGTCTTAAAGTTGAAGAACATAGTCCTGATAAAACTCCCCAGGACTTTTACCTTAAAGTCGTAGATCCTGAGTCCGCAGAAGGAAATGATAAAGGTAACTTTGTTCCTTACAGACTGACTAAGAAAGACAACACCATTGAAGTAGAAACCAGATCAGAAAAAGGCATCCAGAAGATAGTGATGGATAAAAACTCAACAGAAGTTAGACTTTATGAAAAAACCACAGCCCCAGACACCCCCGAGGTGAATTCTGCAGACACCTCGGGGGTGAATCAGGAAGCAACTGACTTTGTTTTTAAGGCAGTCTCGGTACCTATCTTTGAGTACCTTCCTAATGATCACCTCCAAGGTGATTCTTCCTGGCAGGATTACACTCCTTTAGTACCGGGAACTTTATCTTCCCAAGACAATGAGGATTACGCTATAGTAAGGTTAGACTTTGACCTTGTTTCCCAGGATCCCTTTGTTTCTATCCCAGCTTCCATAGAACTTAAGATAGGCTACAGCAAAGACCAGGGAAGCATTAACAAACTTTCCTTTAGCCTTCAAGATAATCCTAATACCAATAGACTAAGGTGGGAGACTAAGATAATTCAGAATTCACCTGCCAGCAATGCTTCGCCCGCCAGCAATGCTTCGCAAAACGATGCGGGCTGGCAAAGCGAGGCAGACGGGGAATTCAGAATTCAGAATGATAATTTCAACCTGACAGAACAAAGGAATGAAGACCTGGAACAGCTTTACCAGGCTTCCATCATAAACCCTCCGCTGGTAAAACAAGACTTTGATAACCTCAACCTAAACTGGTTTGATTTCTTCAAACAGTATTCCTACCCTCCTTATTTAGGAAACAGCGTCAGGGTAGAACAAAACGCAGAGGATAATACCAATACGGTTATCTTTTATCCGGAAGGAAAACCAGGCAGGTTGGAGGTGGACCCGACGGTAACTACGACGGTGGCTGTTTCAACAATCACGGTTCAAAGTTCAGACTTTGATAACTCCGGCTCAACAGGTTTCAAGATAATCTTTGACAATACTAAAGGTGGCACCATTGATGAGTTTTACCATGATTCAATTGGTGTCGGAGCTACTAATATTGTTTCTGGTAATGCTGTTTATGATGCTTTGTTTGATATTGAATATGATGACGCATATCTTTCTGGTGATGCGACTGGTTCTTTAACCTTAATTGAAGCTAGCCCCAATAGGGCAGTAGTGAAGGCAGTTGGTAATGTGACTACAAATGATGTAGCGACGATTGACTACACCATTTATCCTGATGGTCAAGTTTTTATGAAAGTGGCTTTAGAGATTAAAGACGGAGAAAGGAATGGTGAAGGTGATATGTTCTTTCTGATTCAGGACTATGACGGTTATAAAGAAACTTACTCAAGCGTGGATGATACTAACAAAGCGGTTGTTTTATTGCCTGACGCCAGCGGTTTTGATACAGCTTTAATTCCTTACTCAAGTTCTTATGTGGGAACAGTTGATAACGCTGCCAGTGAAGCTAATGACAATATCATGGTCAAATACGATTCAGCGGCTTCAGGCTATGATGATGAAACCACGGTTGAAAGTTACTGGTTTTTGGATCTTTCCGAAAGCGCTTATGATGCCACGCTTTTGACCAACAGAAGAAACGAATACCGGAATTTGGAAAATCCTGATGTTTTGCAAAACCTAAGTCCGACGGTAGTTTCTCCATCTGATTCTTCACCTCCAATTCAGTTATCAAAAGGCTCAATCCAGGTTGATGTGCCTAACAGATACCGGGCAGTGATGCAGACAGGGGATACGGAGGACTATATGTTAATCTATGACCGGGCGCAGAATGACAGCAGTCCTCTTAATACTTATGAATTTATGGGGCCATATATTTATGAAGATAGTGCTGCCTATATGTTAAGGTATCATAACTTGAGAAAGACAACTATTCTGGAGTCTTCCAGTGTAAGAGTGAGAGTGAGAGTTGAGGGTTGTTTTGACACTGTCGCCGGCGGCGCCTGTCTCGGCGGGACTGATTTTACGGTGATTGAAGATTACACTTTTACCACCGAAGGCATCTATGTTTCCAACATTACCGACTTTAATAGCGGCGGCGTGGCTTTAGATACACCGGGAGCCAATGAAAACGGCTACAACTTCCTGATGATTGATGGTGATATTCAGGATGATGCTTTTGCTGGTACTTTATATTACGGAGACGGCAATACCGAAGCTAGTTCAGCTGTAGACGCGACTTTTGAGGAAACTAACATTTATGCGACTTTTCCGGCGGTTGACGCTTCCGGCTATCAGTCGGCTATTGTCGGTATCCAAAGAGATGGTTGGCTTGACCAAGCAGGAGGAACAGAAGACTGGCGGATTGATATCGGCGTCGGCACCACCGACCGGCTCCACGCCCGAGAGGGCAATGTTACGCCAACAGGCCTTCTCTATGCCAAATGGTATTTTTTGCTCCAGCCCGAGAACGACTTGGATGCTGAAGCCGAAAGAGAGAGCTTTAACAACGATAATCGTAATCCCGACACTCTCACTTTTGCCACCGGTAACCAATGGAGTTTTGAGGACGATTCGGACTTGGAGGGACTGTGGTATATGGAGAGCGATGGCTCAACTGCTGAAACCGATCAATCCACTAGGGGTAATAACTTAACGGTTAGTACAGACGACACTATACCGCGAACCACCGATGCCAGAGAAGGAACCTACTCCAGGGATTTTGAAAGAAGTGACACTGATTCTTTAGGTATTGCCGATGCCAGCCAGAAAGGACTGGATTTTACCGCTGTTTTTACTCTTTCCGCTTGGGTGAATCTTGAAACAAACACAAGCGCAGGCGATATAATTTGTAAAGGCAGTTCCGGAGTGGCAGCCGTCGGTGCTTACAGTATGTACTACAGCGCTGGAAATGGCCTTGGAGCTAGATTAAGTAATGGAAGCGCTTTTAGCTGGCTTGAAACAGCAGGATCGGTATTGCCTGATGGAAGTTGGAGTCACGTGGCACTTACTTTCAACGGCGCTACAGTCAGAGCTTATATCAACGGTTCGGAAAACCGGACCGGCAGTTTTCCGGCAAGTTACGCCAATACGTTAGCCAACAGTTCTTACTATTTTTGTATCGGCGGCACTGGCGGAAGTACAAGTTGTAGTGGAACCTTTGATGGTTTAATTGATGAGGCCGCTGTTTTTTCCCGCGTCCTATTCCCTGCAGAAATTGAGCAGATTTATAAAGCCGGAGTCAAAGAACACTACAACGAAGCTGAAGGAGCTTATACGGTTGACGCTTCAGGTTCGCAGGTGAATTTGGATATTGATGGAGGGAGTAACGCTTCGACAGCTGTTGCGACGACAGCAGTTACGGTTGGAGTAACCTCTATCACCGTTGGTTCAACCACAGGCTTTCCCGCCGCTCCCAGTCTAGCCTATATTGACGGCGACAAGTTTTCCTATACCGGTACAACCGCGACTACCTTTACCGGTATCCCTGCCAACGGAGAACTCTCTGTTACCGATCATGCTATCGGCAGCGTGGTTTCTTCTATGAACCGGTACAAGCCTAACTTTAAAATCCGTAACTACCGCCAAAACAGCAAGCCAAGTTCCGTGACCATGGAAGGAGCCGCGCTGGTTGAAGGCACAAATTATAATGTTGACTATAAACCGGTCTCCGACGCCTATTTTGCCGATGAGTTGCTTTGGGCTTCGACATTAGAAAGCGCCGCGGTGGTGACTAGTCCAGATATAGGTGGCGCCGGTTCAGAATGCGGTACTAAACCGAGCTATACTACTGGGAAGTATGGAAATGGGGTTAAGTTTGATGCCAGTGGTGAATGCCTGTATTTTGCCACTACGGGTAACTTTGATAAGGCAAAAGGGGCGATTGAATTTTGGTATAAACCAACATTAGTCTATAGTGATGCAGCAACCCATTATTTTATTCAATTATACCAAGACGCTAATAATTACTTCCAATTTTACAAAGCAAGTAGTAACAATTTGATTTTCATAATCGATGCCAGCAGTACTCAAAGTGGTGTTCGAGTTGTAAGCACTAACTATTCCTGGGCCGCTGGCGATTGGGTTCATTTACGAATCCAGTGGGACGATACTGATCTCAGTACCGAAACCCAGATGAAAATTTACATTAATGGAGTGGAGTCGGCCCATGATCATCCTGCAGCCAACGACTATAACTCAGCTAATTTGACTCTTCCAACTAATATAGGAATTAGTAATTCTGCTGCTGGACTCCATGCTGATGGGATTATCGATGAATTTCGCGTCTACGGTGGTGCTGCCGCCACTCCAATTACTCTGGCCGATGGCGGCGATATTGCTGATACTGACGAATATCTTTTTGACGAAGAAAATGATTATCAATTAGACTTTGATCCGGTTGATGCTGATGCTACAGAAAGAGGAGAATATCTTTTCTTGGGTGCTGACACGATGTTTGCGGGGGTTAATATTGATCTAGCTACCAATGGGGCAACAGCCGGAAGCTTGAACCTTGTTTGGGAATACTGGAATGGGTCTTCTTGGGCTGATCTTGAGAGTATCTCCGGGTTTACTGATGGTACCAGCAACCTCACCACTGATGGAGCGATTTACTGGAATGCCAATCCTACCAACTGGAGGCCATACTCAGTTAATGGCTCAAGCGATCTTTACTATATCCGTACCTCTCTGAAGGATGATTCGGGAACTTATTCCACTGATCCAATTGAAAACTTTATTAAAACTGATATCCTAATCCTCCAATACCTGAGCAACGTTGTTTCAGACAGCCAGACCTTGGTGGTCGTACCGGAATACCTCTGGCCATTCCTGGCAATCATTCCTTTTATCCCAGGGTTTTTGAAGAAAAGAAAAAAGGGTCAGACCCTGTTAAGGATCTGACCTAACGAATTAAACCCTAACGAACTAAAGAAGCAAAAATACCTTAAGCAAAAATAGTCTTTTTACCTCATTTTCTTGAGAAAAACTGCCGGGTATAAAGTTTGATCAAAAACAGGCAAACTTCAGCTAATTGATTTTAAGATTTTCTTGGATCTTAGTCTCCAGTCACATAGAACAGAATATTTTTCTTCTTAAAAATGATTTTGATAGCTAATTTTCTTCTACTACAGAAAAAAAGCCAAGAAAGTGAAAATTATTACTTGACAGATTATATCCAATTAATGTTAACATATATAATATTAGACAGAAAATCAAAAAGAAGTACCCAAAATCTGTTAACAAAATGACTACCAAACTGTCTGTTCAGCAAAGAATAAGGTTGATAAATAAGGTTACTAAAGAGGGAAGGTCTGTTTCTGAGGTTTGCAAAAAAGCCGGTATTTCCCGTGTCCTTTTTTACCGCTTACTAAAACGGTATCAGGAAGAGGGAACAGTTAGGCCTAAAAAAAACAAAGGAAAAAGGCCAACCCGGAGAGTCAGCGAAGAAAATGTTATCAAAATAATTAGCTTGGTTAAGAAACATCCCCGGTGGTCTTCTCATCAGTTAAGCCAACATGTTTCCACAGGCAATCATGGGGTATGGAATGTTTTAGCCAGGTTGCACCTAAATACCGTTAAGAAAAGGGAGTATTTCAGCAAGCAAAGCCGCAATTTAACCTTTGGCCGGTTGCGCAAACTGGCAAGAGGAGAGATTAAAAGTCCCAAGCCAACAGCTTTAAAACTCAAGGCCAGCAGGCGTTTGGCCATGATTAAGCAAATAGAAGAAGGGCAAAAGCCGGTAGCCCAGGCTTGCCGGGAGTTTGGTATTTCCCGGCCAGTCTTTTATAAATGGTATCAGCGTTATCTTGAAGCTCCGAGAGGGCAGAAATTGGTGGCCATGAAAGATAAAGAACGGAAAATTGAACGCTTTAGCCGCCAGATTCCGGTTAAATACGAAAAAGCGGTGTTGCAGGCAGTGGTTAGGCATCCCGAATACGGGATTAAGAAAATAATGGTTTGTTTACCCCAAATAGCGGCTAAGCCAATTGTAGGTTATCATGGCGTTCAGCGGGTTTTGGAAAGGAATAAACTAAACACTTATGAGTTGAGAAAAGCTTATGCTCAAACTCAGCTAACTCCCGTCATTAGAATCATTAGCATTCTTGAAGATAGCTTTGCCAAAATAGCTTACCTACCTCTTCTTGTCAGACAGAAATTTATCATATTAGGCAGTCTTGCGGTCTTTTCCTGCTTTTTGACCGTGGTAGGATTGGGAGCCTTAGGCTACTTTGGCAGTTTACTAAAACAAGTGCCAGGAAATGCTAAAATTGGTATTATTTTGGCTGGTAACGCCTTGGTTATTGGTTCAATCTTTTTTTGCTACTCTTTAAAGTACTATTTTAATTTGGCTTTAGTGCTTTCTTTTTCCAGGCATTCTCCGGAAGAAGGCGGAGGTCTAAGCCTATCCTTAAATGGGATAGTAAATAACAACAGGGCGGGTAATGGTAAAGGCAACGGTAAGCCTGGGTTTTTAGGTTTCCTTAAAAAGGTCTTTGGGGTTGACCTAGGCGCTAATGAGGGCGGTAACGGTTTTAAGAATGGCAAAAAGACATTTTTAGGTAATGGTTTACGAATGCAGGATGGTGGTTTACAGATTAATATGGAGAGGATTGACCTTAACCGTCATCCTTTCATTTCCGTCCAGATCCCTTTGTACAATGAGAAGAGAGTAGCCAAAAGAGTCATCAAGGCCTGCATGGCCATGAAGTATGGCCCTGACTGGCCAGATAAACCCCAGTTTGAGGTAATCGTTTGTGATGACTCCAATGATGAAACCAGTAAACTCATCTCAGACCTCCAGCAAACCTATGGCAAGGTTAAGGTAGTTAGGGGAGAAGACGGAGAAAAGATCTCCCAAGTCTCAGCCATCGGTAAACCTACCCTCAAGGTAATCCATCGGGAGAACAGGGAAGGTTTCAAAGGCAAAGCTTTATCTTATGCCCTGAAGCACATGGATCCTCAAACCGAGTTTGTTTGTGTCTTTGATGCTGACTTTGTTCCTTACCCCGATACCTTAATCCAGTTTATCAAGTATTTTAAGGCTACCGGTGGCTTTGAAGAAAAACAGAGTTTTGTAACAAAGAATATTAGTTCGATACCATATGATATATTGGCAAGGAATAATCCACAGGGAAATACCAACCTAACCAGAGATCAGAAGCAAGCCTATCAAACCCAGGAAGCAAGACTTAAGAACAAGTCCAATATAGCCTGCATTGCCGGCTACCAATGGCATGTCTTAAACAAATCAGAAAACTGGATTACCCGGGGAGTAAGATCAGAATATGCCGGATCCTACGTAATTGAAAGACCAAGCCAGGAAATCTTAGGCAGTTTAAAACTCATCCATGGTTCTTCATACTGCATGAGAGCTGATGTCCTAAAGCACTTTGGCTGGGGTAGTAGTATTACTGAAGACTTTGAACTTACCCTAAGACTATATGAAAAAGGTTTCAAGGTTGTCTACACTCCCTATGTCCAAGCTCCGGCTGAGTGTGTGAGTACCATCAAAAGACTGGTTAGACAGAGAATGAGATGGGCTGAAGGCCACTCGTTTAATATCAAGAAGATGTTCTGGTTGCTGATAAAAAGTCCAGGGATGAACTTAATGGAGAAAACAGAGCTTTTATATTACACACCCTATTACCTCCAGGCATTTTTATTTTTAGTTGGCACTTTTTCCTGGTTGTTGGCAGAAACCGTCTTTAAAGCCCATCTGCCTTTCTGGACCTCACTTTGGGGTTGGAGTCTAATTTTGACCAACTTTTTCAGCCTGCCTTTACTTAATGCCGTGGGTTTATTCCTTGAGGAAGCGGAGGAAAAAGATTATTCAGGCCTGATTTCCTTTATTATCCTTTCCTACATCCTTGTTCCTTTTCAAGCTTATGCTTCGGTCAAAGGATTCCTGGAGAAAGAAGAAGGTCCCTGGTTCAGAACTCCCAAGACTGGAAAGATTACTGATATTTTTAAAAGAGGTCAATTTTACCGTTGGATAGCAGGAATTTTGCCCAGGCGGGAACCAGCATTGCAAGGAGTGATGGGAAGCGGCTTGGTTCCTGCTTATGCTTATCAGCAAAACCCTTATTTGGTCCGGCAAACAGCCACAGGCTGGTTTAACAATTTTCGCGTCCAACCCAAGCGTTTGCGTTGGGTTTCAAAAATGGCCTTGTCTCTTTTACTGGCTTTTTCCGTGACTCTTTTAAGTTTAAGTCAAGGGGTAAGAGAAGTTCAGGCAAGCCCTTGGAACAATTTATACTTACATGAAGATAATGGGGTATGCAGCACTTTGGATACCATGACGACTTCAGTCGGAACAACAGGCCAACAGCAAATAGTGATTTCCGCCTCAAATACGGGTCCTTTTAACTGGTATTCAAACTCCTTGCCTACCGGTACTCTTGATGCTTCAACAACCGCTGGCAACTGGAATTTCCATTGGGAGGGAGTATTTTATGCTGCCGCTGGTGGAGCCAAGGTGGTACTTAATATTGTGATTAGTTTGGTTGATGCTTCAGATTGTAGCAGCAGTGCCGATAATTTATATAGCGGAACTTACCAGTTTAGCTCCAATGGTCCGATAACGATTACTACTGCTGTTCCAGCACGAACAATCACTACGGCTGCTCCCAAAAGAGTCAGGTGGCAGACTTCTTGGAGTAGTACCAATAAGGCCGGTTCGACAATGAGCATTAAATACAATGATACGGTGGTCAGTGGTTTTGATTCCAATCTTCAGCCAGCGACTTTAACGATTCCGGAAAGACTAGTTTTACTGCTGGTGGTAGCGCCCTTTATTCCCATACTTGCAAGTTGGCTTAAGAAGAAAAGAGAAAAGGGTCAGACCCTTGACAGGGTCTGACCCTCATGTTAGCCTGAGCTATGCCCAGAAAGAATGTGGTGAAAATTTACGTTGAAGACGGCTATTACCATCTCTATAACAGAGGTGTAGAGAAAAGAGTGATTTTTAGCGACAAAAGGGATTATAAAACTTTCCTTTACTTTTTAAAAAGCTACCTCACACCTGTGCCAAAAAAGATTCCTCCTTTTGACAGGCGGCAAGTAAGGAGTTTATCAAAGGATATTGATTTGCTTGTTTACTGCCTTATGCCTAACCATTTCCATTTATTAGTTAAACAGAAAAGCGAAAGGGGAATAACTAAATTTATGCGCGCCTTATGTACTAATTACGTGATGTATTTTAATCAAAGGTATCAGCGTTTGGGAGGTTTATTTCAAAGTGCTTATAAAGCGGTTTTGGTAGAAACTGATGAGCAACTATTGCATCTTTCCCGGTATATTCATTTGAATCCATCAGAATTACTTGGGAAACATCAATTATTAGAAGATTACCTTTATTCAAGCTACGATGACTATATGGGAAAAAGAAAGACAAATTGGCTTAAAACAGAAACGATTTTGGATTATTTTAAAACTGCTCGTAAAACCAGCCTTAATGATTTTCTTTCTTATCAAGGTTTTGTGGAATCTTATAAAGAAGACGAGAAGGAATTCAGTTTTAAAGGAGTAACGTTAGAATAATTATTATTTGTTTTTTATTCGTTAGGGTCTGACCCTGTTAAGGGTCAGACCCTAACATAGGAAAAATGCCATTTAAGCGTCCGAAAAAAGAAGAAACCTTAGCCAAAAAAGCAGTCAAAAGAAACTATCGTCTTTTTTTTAACAACCGGCTTATGACAATTTTACCCCGGTGGTGGGTAGGGACAGCAGAGATTTTGGGTTTAACGCTTCTTTTTTTGCTAAACTTCCTTTTGCTTTTGCCCTTTTTTGGCCAGGAAGATAAGTCTAATATTTTTTCTGCGCCCTTAATCCCGGTTTTAAGTAAACTGTTTTTTTTAATGTCTTTTCCCGTGGCAATTCGTTTTTGGTTGCTGTTTTTTATTCTTTTTCTGCCGGTTACGTTCTATTTTTTTGTCCGGGAGATTTCCGGCCGGAGAATAACGGCTTTTTTGGCCTCCTTGATTATTAGCTTGCCGTTGGGCATTTTTCTACCTTTAAGATTAAAACTGGCTCTTTTTACTGAAGACGGCAACCATATTGCTTCCTTGACTTTAGGCATTTTAGCTTGCTTGTTTTTGTTAAGATTTTTGCGCAGCGGTAATTTTAAAATGGGTGTAAGTTCCAGCTTACTTATAAGCCTGGTGGCTTTAACTTCGCCTTTGGGGTTGTTTATCCTCGGCTGTTTTAGCTTGGCGATTAGTTTTTCCGAGATGCTTTTAAGTCAAGGAAGATTAAAGTTTTTCCGTTTTTTAACGGTTTTTATGCTGGCTGCGGGATTAGTATCTTTTTGGTACAATCCCGGTTTTGTTTTTCTGATTGTTGCTTCACCCCAAGGAGAGTTGATAAAAGGAACTTTGGCCAGTTTGTTCCCTTTGTCCTTTTTTTTGGTGCCTTTGCTGGGCGCTTTCGGTTTTTTGCTTTTTGAAAACCGTCCTCGCCTCCAACCGCTTTTTTTAGCCGTGTTTTTAAGCATTGGTTTTGGCCTTTTGTCTTTAGGCGCTGGCATGCAACTTTCCAGCCCCTACCGTTTTTTGCCCAGTTTAGGGATGGCTTTGGCCTTTTTAGGAAGCATTGTCCTGGCAAGAATTTTTGATTTTTTGAAAAGAAGGCGCAGTTTCCGGCAGTTTAGCGGCATAAGCCGATACAGAAAACAGATTTTGTTTTTCTCAATTACTTTGTTTTTTACCATCATTACTTCTATTATTATGGCTTCAGCTAAAAATTTCGGACAACTGGAGCAAGAAGAGGTTTTAGGCTTGGTTGACTCCAAAACAACGGGAATTTGGGAGGCTAGGAACGCTATTGGCTGGTTTCACCACATTATAGGTGGTAGCATTAGTTTTTCGACCGCAGGTTTGCTTATCTTTATCAGAAAACAGCTTGCTAAGCAAAAAAATGAGGAATAAAGTTCTAATCATCGGCGGAGCTGGCTTTATCGGCGTTAATTTAGCCGATTTTTATCTTAAAAATGGTTGGCAAGTGAGTTTAGTGGATAATCTCAGCCGTTTGGGTTCAAAGAAAAACTTGGACTGGCTTTTGAAAAAATGGGGTAGTGGGTTTAAGTTTCAAAGAATAGACTTAGGTCAGCTTGAACAATTAAAAAACGAATTAGAAAAAGCTGACGTTGTTTTTCATTTAGCAGCTCAGGTGGCAGTAACCAGTTCCTTAAAAAATCCAGCTTTGGATTTTGAAGTTAACTTAAAGGGTAGTTTTGAGCTTTTGGAAATGGTTAGGAAATTAAAACGCAGGCCGGTTTTAATTTATGCCTCAACCAACAAAGTCTATGGTGATTTGAAAAATATTAAGATAAATGAAAAGGCTAAAAGGTATGTTTTTGGCGTCTCCTTCAAAGGAATTTCCGAAGACCAACCGCTTGATTTTCGTTCGCCCTATAGCTGTTCCAAAGGCGGAGCTGATGCCTATTTTCAGGATTATGGCCGTTTATTTGGTTTAAAAACCGTGGTTTTTCGCCAATCTTGTATTTACGGCCCTCATCAGTACGGCAACGAAGATCAAGGCTGGCTTAGTCATTTTCTGAAGCAGGCAATTTCGGGCCTGCCGATTAGTATTTATGGTAATGGTAAGCAAGTTAGAGATGTTTTATGGATAGAAGATTTAATTGAGGCTTACGACTTGGCAGTTAGAAACATTACTAAAGTTAAAGGAGAAGTTTTTAATATTGGTGGCGGCTATAAGAATAGCCTTTCTTTATTGGAGCTTACTGACATACTGGAAAAAAAGCTTGGGAAAAAGATTAGGCTTAAATTTGAAAAGGAGAGAGTAGCAGACCAAAAGATTTTTATCAGCGATAACCGCAAGTTGGAAAAGAGACTTGGTTGGCAGCCAGAGACCAGTTACACTCAAGGGATTGGAAGGATGCTAAAATGGCTAAAAGAAAGATAAAAATTGCTGTTTTCCAATGTAGTTTTGTTTATTCCGGAGGTGGCGAAAGGATTGTTTTGGAGGAGGTTAAAGGGTTGCGGAAAAGGGGATATAAAGTCTTTTGCTGGGCGCCAGCTTTGGAGGAAAAAAAATCTTTTCCCGGAATGATCAAAAAAGTTAAAGTTAAAACCTTTTTACCCCAACTGCCTTCCTGGTTTCCCGCAAGACATGCTTTTTCTATGATTGCCTCAAGCATCTTTGCTCCTTTTCTAAGCTGGCGTTTTAAAGATGTTGATCTTTTTTTGACCGCCGGCCAACCCAGTGCCTGGATTGCTTTTTGCTGCGCCAAAATTTTAGGCAAGCCCTATATTACTTACCTTAACCAGCCGAACCGCTTGCTTTACCAGCGCGAGGTAGACAAAGAGAGCCGGTGGCAAACAGAGAAAAGCTACTATTTTTTAAACCGTGTCATTCAGAATTTCCGAAGTATAGTTAACATCCTTGATAAGATTTCTTTTCAAAAAGCAAACCAAATGCTTGTCAACGGCGCTTATATGGCTGGAGTAGTGGAACAAGTTTATCAGAGAAAACCGCAGCTTTGTCCGGCCGGCGCTTATCTTAAACCTTTTGCCAAGCTGAAGTTGAACCCGACGACCAATTATAAAGGTTTGCTAAAATTAGGCAGGGTTTTAATTCCGAAGCCATTTATCTTGATTACCAATCGGCATGAACCGCAAAAAAAGTTTGAATATGTAATCCAAGCCCTAAAGCGAGTTTTAGCAAAATATCCTCATGTTTTTTTAGTCATTCCCGGGCCGTTTACCAGCTATACACCAGGGCTGATTAGCCTGGCCAAAAAACTTAAGGTAGAGGAAAGAGTTTTGTTCTTAGGAGAAATTTCCGAAGCCAAACTGCAAAAACTTTATCAGCAGGCGGCCGTCTATTGTTATCCGGCGCCGGAAGAGGATTTTGGTTTAGGGCCATTGGAAGCTGGCGCTTGGGGGGTGCCCACAGTCGCTTGGAATAAAGCCGGACCGACAGTCACGGTCAAAAACGGAGTGACCGGTTTTTTAGTCAGGCCTTTTAAGGTTGGGGACTATGCGGAGAAAATAATAAGGTTGCTAAAAAATCCTAAGTTGCGGGCCAAAATGGGCAAAGCCAGCTGGCAAAGGGTAAAAAACCAGTTTGTTTGGGAGAAACATATTGATATCCTGGAAAAAGAAATAAAAAAATTAATCTAACGTGAATTACGAAATAGTTAGCCTTATTGTTCAATGTCATTCCCGATCCGATCGGGAATCTATAGACGTCATTCCCATGAAAATGGGAAACTATATAAATAGATTCCCGCCTACGCGGGAATGACAGAGGTAGATTTTGTAACTCAAGCTAATTTAATGATCTAAAACCTTGCATTTCTGACTAACGGCTGTTAGTCAGAAAGGAGAGGATTATGAAAGAAAAAAATATTGAAGCTCTGAGGGTTAATAACCCTCAAGGCGTCGGTTTTTCGCGAAGGCGGAATAAAAAAACCGGGGTAAAAGAAGATTTAAAAAAGATGGGCACGCTGTTATTATTGGTTTTTTTATTTATGATGGCTTTAGCACCGAGACTTTGGTTTATTTTCCGGATTAGCGAGCCGATTGACATTCCTATGTGGTACGGAGATGTTTTTCATCACTGGCAGATTGCTTATTTATCCAAAGAAATCGGTTTTAAACAAGGTTTTTTGCGGTTATGGGACTTAAAAGGGATGGAATTTTTTTGGGGTTTAATCCATCCTTTGGTTTTGGTAATTCTTTTTACCTTGACCGGTTCCAGCAATATTTTAGTGCCTCGATTGTTAAGCGTTGTTTGTGGTTCTTTAAACATTGTTCTTCTCTACCTGATTCTGAAAAGAGAATTTAATTGGCAGACCGGTTTGGCCGCGGCTATTTTGGCCAGCTTTTTTCCGATTACCCTTTTTTCCAATACCGTGGGAATGCAGGAGGAACTGGGGATGTTTTTTATTTTCTTGGGAATTTTCTTCTGGCCAAAAAGTCCTGCAGGAACAGGATTGCTTTTTGGTCTGGCGGCTATGGAAAGAACGGAGTATTGGTTATTTACTTGCGGTTTAGTGCTGGCGCTTATTTTAAGAAGCAAAAATTTTGACAAAAAAATAATCTTAGGCTTAAGTTATTTGGTGGTTAATTTGTTTTACATGAAGTATTTGGATTTCTGGACCGGCAATGCTATTTATCCTATTTATTGGAATTTTATTTCCTCCGTTAAAGGAGAATGGTTCGTGGAACTGCCGATTAATGGGGCTAAATTAGTTGCCCAGCAGATTAACAGGGTTGTTTTCTTTTTTGGCCTAATTGGTGGACTTTTGACTTTCTGGAAAAAACCAAAAGGCTTTTTATTGCTGTTGTTTGGTTTCAGCAATCTGGTTTTTATCGGCTTTATGCTCGGTTTTGGCGCTTATGTCAAGGGTTTTGCGCCGCGGGTTTGGACGGACAGGCTTTTTAACTGGCCTTACCTCTTTAGCCTGATTTTGATATTAATTTTTTTGTTTTGGGTAGTACCAAATAAAGCTCGGTTTTGGGCAAAAATCAAACTTAACTGGCTGATTTTTTTTGGGATTTTGGTTCTTTCCTGGCAATTATGGCAGCCGATAATTTATTTTTGGAATGATGTTGGCAAGTTTAATTATGAAGCGGAAAAGGAAAAAGCGGGAATGATTGCTAAACATTATCAAAAAGGAAGTGTTTTAATTCCGGAAGATAGACCAATTTTAACTTATTTTTTAACTAACGATTTTGCTATAAAAGGAGAAAATATAAGAGGCCAGATGTTTGACCCTTTTTTTTATGCTAAAACTGAACCTTTAGATAATTGGGGAGAGTTTAGAAAAGAATTTAGGGATTGGTTAGAAACACAGAAAATAGAACTTTTATTTATCAGTAGTGGTGAACATAGAGCCTTATACCAACAAGCGGCTTTAAAAGAACCGGATTGGTTTGAATTATTGGAGGAAAAAGAAGGAAGCAAGGTTTATCGCGTTATTTTACCTCCGGATAGCCAGAGTTTTGATTAAATTGGGATAATGCCAGTTTTTAAAAGTGGTTAGTCGAGAAAAAAAGTTGCAGCGTGATTTTTTTGATCAAAGACCAGCACAAATAAGCTGGCAAAGTCTTTTAGTGGAAAAAGGCTTTTTAAGACTGGTTAAGCCAAGAGAAAAAAAACACTTTGATTTAATTAAAAAGTTAAAAATAAAACCTTATGATAAAGTTTTGGATGTTGGTTGCGGTACAGGTCATTTTTTAGCCAGGTTGGAGAAAGAGTTTGGCATAAAAGGAACAGGTATAGATTTTTCTTCAAATTCAATCAAACTGGCAAAAAAACGGGAAAAAAAGAACTTGAAATTTTTTATTACTGAAGCAGAGGAACTTGGTTTTAAAAATAAAAGTTTTGATTATGTTTTCTGCTTTGATGTTTTGGAACATATTGAAAATCAGAATAAAGCGTTACAAGAAATGGTGAGGGTATTAAAGCCAAAAGCCAGGCTTCTAATTTATACGATCAATAAAAGAAGAAGATTTACTTGGGACTGGTGCCTTGAAAAACTTGGTTTTCCTCTTGCAAAATGGACGGCCCATTATAAAAAGGTGCTTTTTTCAGAACCCGAAGATCTAATTAATAAATTAAAAAAATTAGGAATGAAAAAGGAGCAGCTGACGTTTTACGATAGTTTTTTTTGTTTAGGACTAAATGAGCTAATGACTCTTTTTGGCAATTTAATGATTAAATTAAAACTGGATAAAAATAGATTTTTAGGGAGGATAGTTCTTTGGTTTACGACAGGGGTCTCTAAAAGCTTAGGTCAGGTTTTTGATTGGCTTGACTGGCCATGGAAAATAAACGGAGTTTCAAACAGTTTTTATTTATTGGTTAAAAAAAATAATTGATGATAAATACTCAAAATAAAGTTTTCGGTTTAGGAAAAGTAAGCACCAAACCTTGGGTAATTCCCGCCTTAGGTATTAAGTATTGTTTTAATGATCTGAAAGGACGTTTTAAAAAAGGTGACCAGGTTTTGGATATCGGTTGCGGCGGCGGTTCATTGACTAAGTTTTTTAAGAAAAGATTTCCTCAGATTAAAGTGTGGGGTTGTGATCTAGATAAGATGGCAATTAGAACAGCCAAGGAAAATTGTGAAGGCGTAAAGTTTGTGGCTGGAAATATATTGAATTTACCGTTTAAAGATAAAGAGTTTAAAGTAGTAATAGGGTTTCATATCTGGGAACATTTAACTGATTTGGAGAAAGCAGCCCAAGAAATAGGAAGAATTCTTAGAAAAGACGGGATTTTTCATTTAGCAGTGCCGATTGAGGGTGATTTTTGGACTTTACACGGTTGGTTGACGAAACTTGGTTGGCAGGCAAAAAAAAAGTTCTGCGGCCATATTCACTATTTCAGTAGAAATAAGTTGATCGTTGATTTGGAAAAACAAGGCTTTAAATTAATAAAAAAAAGGAATTCAGGTTATCTTCTTTTCCAATTAGCCGATGTGATTTTTTTTGCTTTGGCAACTTTGAGGAAAAAGGCTTTTGCCTGGACAGTTGAAGGTTATTTGGAAAAAGGAAAAAAGAATTTGAAATATTATTTAACCTTGTTTTTAAGGATAATTTTCGCTTTATTAACTTATACAGAAAGTCGGATTTTCCGCTTTATACCAGGATATATTTGTCATCTTACTTTTGTAAAAAAGAGAAAATGAAAATCTTAATTATTCAGCCCTGGATTAAACAGGGTGGGGCAGAGAACATCAGTGTCTATCTTGCCTACTATTTAAAAAAAAGAGGCGAGGAGGTGAAGATTACTGCTCTTTTTACTGACTTGAAGAAAAGTCCACCTATAGCCTCTCAAGTTGATTATCTTTTACCTAATAAGAGATTAAGTCAGTTATTCAAGAAAAGCAAGCTCTTTTTTTTACTCTTTGGGCCTTTAGTTTTGTTCTGGCTTACTTTTATTCATTCCAAGGAAGTAGGGCTTTTGAATCCTCATAATTTTCCTTCTTGCTGGGTAGCAGTTTTAGTGGGAAAACTACGTCGAGTCCCCGTGGTTTGGCACTGTCATGAACCTCCCACTAGAATTTCTTTTAAAGAAGCTAAAAGCCTGGGTTGGCTTGATTTTTTGGGATGGTTTTTTGCCTCTAGTTTAGTTGATAAACTATTGGTAAAGGGTGTGAAAAAGATTATCGTTCCCTCAAAAAAAACTCAGAAAGAAGTTAAACAAAGATATGGAAGAAGTTCCCGAGTGATTAATTTGGGAGTTGATTTTAATTTTTATCAACAGAGAGGTAGGGAAAAACTAAAGTGTAGATATAATTTAAGTAATAAGTTTATTCTTATTAATGTTGGTAAACTTAGTCCACAGAAGAATCAGGTTGTTTGTTTAGAAGCTTTTAAGCTAGTTTCTAAGCAGATTTCAGAAGGCATTTTAGTTTTAATCGGTGAAGGGCAGGATAGAAAAAGACTTAGGGCTTTAATCAGAAACAAATCATCTTCCGGCCGGAAAAATTGGAGAGTTTTTTTTACAGGTTTTCTCTCTCCTGAAGAGGTAAGAAACTGGTATCAGGTAGCCGACATTAATCTATTTTCGCCTGTAAATCAAAGTTGGGGCTTTACGCCAATTGAGGCTTTATGCTGTCGAGTAGTTTCTATTGTATCAGATGACTGCGGAGTGGCCTCGGTTTTAAAAAAAGAAAGAATTGGTCTTGTTTGCCCGGCTAAAGCAAAACCCTTTGCCGAAAATATTATAAGGGTTTATAGGCAAAGAAGTAAATTCGAGCAAATGGGTCAAAAGGGACATCTTTGGGTGAAGAAAAATTTAACCTGGGAAGAGTATGCAGAAAAAACCCTGCAAGTAATTACTGGTTAATCTTATGAAAATGAAAAAAGTCAGCGTTATCATTCCTATTACCAGAGAAAAACTAGTACTAAAGACAACAAAATCTGTCCGAAAACAGGACTATCCCGAATTGGAGATCGTAAAGGTCAAAGCCAAAAGACTAAACCCTGCTCAGGCTCGGAACAAAGGGGTTCAAAAAGCCAAAGGTGAGATTTTGCTTTTTTTAGACGATGATTGTCAGGTACGGAAAGGTTGGATAAAGGAAAATCTAAAAGCATTGGCTGGTGATAAAATTGGCGCTGTTGGAGCCAAAATTGAAGGTAAATCAGAGAAATATTGGGCCAAAGTGGCTGATTTTGCCAACTTCACTTTTACTCAAGCTGATAAGAAAAGGGAGATGCCTCTTTGCGCCGCCAGCTTGGGAATAAGAAAAGAAGTTTTTAAAAAACTGGGGGGATTTGACGAAAGTTTAATCATTGGCGAGGATGTTGATTTGTGTTTTCGTTTAAATCGGCTGGGACTGAAAACACTTTATGAGCCGAAAATTAAAGTCTGGCATGAGCATAAAAGAGAGAGTTTACTTGCACTTTTAAGATATCAATACAGCAATGGGAAGGTAAAAGGTCTCACAATTGAAAAGCGCTATCCCGACAACTTCTGGTTTATTTTTTTAAAAACAATTGCCAGACCTTGGTTTTATTGGATTTTTGTTTTACCTTTTGCTGTTTTAGCTACCTTGATAGCCGTAGGAGTCAATTGGCAGGACAGACTAGAGGTTTTTTATTTAATTCCCGGAATTTTTTCAGCCAAATTAGCCTGTCAGCTGGGAATTTTGGCAAACTTAATTTCTCATCGAAATCACAGACTGCGTTATTTGACTCTTTTTGTAACCAATCAATGCAATCTTCATTGTCGGCATTGTTTTTATTGGCAAGTAATAAAAAGGCAAAAAAAAGAATTGAGCCTTAGGCAGATTGAGGCCTTAAGTCACGATTTAGGGAAGTTAAAACTACTATCAATCAGCGGCGGCGAACCCTTTTTACGTTCAGATTTAGCTGACATTATTCAACCATTTGTGGCCAATAATAGGTTGAGAGTAGTTTCTATTGTTACCAATGGTAGTTTGCCCGGGAAGATTCAAAAAGAAGTGGAAAAAATCCTTAAAATCTCCAGCAGGTTGTTGGTGGTGGTTTGTCTTTCGGTTGACGGCACTGAAAAAATACATGACAAAATAAGAGGCTTTAAAGGTTCATTTAAAAAAATGGTCAAGACACATCGGAGATTGAGGCTTTTGAAGGAAAAATATAAAAATCTAAGAATCCGCCAGAATGCGACCGTCTTTAACTTAAATTATAAAAATCTTTATCGGCTGATTGGTCAAGCACCTAAGCTTTTTCCCGACAATTACCTTTTTTCTTTATCTTTGCTTCGGGGTAGACCGAGAGACAAAGACTTAAAACTACCCGCCGTGGATAAGCTTAAGAAGCTTTTTGCTTATAAAAATAAACGGCTTAAAGGAAATAGAAGTTGGTTGAGCAGGTTGGTGGAAAAAATAGTTTTTAGGGCTCAAATCAAAACTTTAACTATTAAAAAGCAGATTATCCCTTGCCAGGCAGGGAAATTAATGGCCGTGATTTTAGAGGACGGTCGAGTGGCTCCTTGTGAACTTTTAACTCCGGTCGGCAATATTAAAAAGCAGTCTTTTAATGAAATTTGGCAGGGGAAAAAGATGCAAGATGCCAGAAAAAGAATTTCTCAGGGAAAATGTTTTTGTACTCAGGAAGGATTTTTATATCTTAGTTTATTAAACCAACCCTTAGCGTTGTTAAATTTGTTTAGATAGATTAATGCCTGAAAAGAAATTAAAAATTGCTTTTTTTCATTTCGGCTTCTTTTACGAGGGAGGTGGTGAGCGTTTGCTTTTGGAACAAATGAGAGGTTTAGAACAAAGAGGTCATAAGGTAGTTTGTTTTACCCCGATTTATGAACCTAAAGTTTGCTATCCGGACTGGATTGGACAGTTTAAAATTAGAACCTTAGTACCACAATGGTTAACCTGGTTCCCGGATGGTTTAATAATTCAGATGCTAACTTCAAGCTGGCTGATTATATTCCAGTTTTGGCGGTTTTTTAAATTTGATGTTCTTGTGGGAATCGGCCAACCCGGAGCCTGGATGGCCTTTTGTTTAAGCAGGATTTTAGGAAAGCCTTATTTAGTTTGGATGAACCAGCCAACCAGGTTTTTATATCCCAGGAAAATTGACCATAAAGAAGGCCTAAGGATTAGCGATAAAAAGAGCCTATCCACGACAATTATCAATATCTTAAAACCACTAATATCATACTTGGATAAAATAAGTGTAAGCCGGGCAGATGTTTTAATGTGTAACAGCAGAATCATTGCTCGGTGGTTGAGCAGGATTTACAAAAGAAAAGTGGTTCAGAATTATCCCGGAGCAAATTTAGGTTTTCCTAAGAAAGATTTTACTTGGCAGGATTATAAAAAAAGGCTTAAAGGAGAATCGAGAGTGAAAACAAAGATAATTAAAAAACCTTTTCTTTTGGTAAGCAACCGTCATTTTCCCCAAAAAAGATTTGAATATGCGATTGGCATCATGCCTTTTTTAATTGACAAAATACCTGGTTTAAACCTGGTGATTACCGGCGGAGAAAACAATTATACCAAGTCATTGAAGACTCTGGTTTACCAGTTGGGCTTGCGGCAAAGAGTGGTTTTTACCGGTTCAGTAGCAGAAAAAGAATTAAGCAGACTTTATCAACAAACAGTAGTTTATCTTTATACTGCTCCTCAGGAAGATTTTGGGATGGGAATCGTAGAGGCAATGGCTCATGGAATACCTGTGGTAGCCTGGGAAAATGCCGGACCAGGGGAAATTGTGATTAATGGCCAGACTGGTTTTTTGATCAAGCCTTACGATTTAGTTGATTTTGGAAAAAAAGCGCTCGAACTTTTGACAAATAAGAAATTGAATAAAAAAATGGGACAGGCCGGTTTTAGCCGAGTGGAAGAAAAGTTTACTTGGAAAAGGCACATTGACATGCTGGAACTTAAGATAAATCGTTGTAAAGAAAAATGCAGCTTAAGTTAATCGCAAGACTGATTATCATTACTCCCTTGTTTTTAAGAAGATTTTTAAGACGTTTGGGATTAACACCTATTATTGATATTTTTTTAACCAAAGAAGAAGGGGAATTAATTTTCCAGCTTACTTGGGTTAATAAATTCAGGAAAAATAAAAATAAGCTTTTGCAGTATTGGAATAAAAGCCGGAGTTTAGAACAAATAAAAAAAATCTGCCAGTTTAAAAAGAAAACCAAGGTTTTAGATGTTGGTTGCGGCATCATGACAGTTTTGCATTTCATTAAAGGAAGAAGATACGGGATAGATCCTTTAATTGATGAGTACAAGAAAATATATTCTTATCCTAAAGGAATAAATGTTATCAAGGCTGGCGCGGAAAAGACCCCTTTCCCCGCAAACTTTTTTGATGTTGTTTTTTGCACCAATGCTTTGGACCACGTTAATGATATAAAACAGGCAGTGGCGGAAATCACCCGAGTGTTAAAAACGAAGGGCTATTTTGTTTTAATAGTGGATATTTTTAAAAAAAAGCATAGAAGAGATGTTCCTCATCCTTATACTTTAACTAAAAAAGATGTCCTTTTTTTGATTAAGAAAAATTTCAAGATTATTTTTGAGAATAAATCTACTCAGTCTAGGTCAGATTTATATATGAAAAATAAACCATCTAAGCGCAAATTTCAGGAACTGGTTTTAATATTAAAAAAGGAATAATAATGAAAGAAAAAAAGTATATTTTTGGTTGGAAGGGCTATGGTTTGAATTTATTTTCGCCCGGAAGGCTGGTTTTAAAGTTTATCCTGGAAAGTTTGGAGTCGGTTTCCGGCCGAGTTTCTAGATCTGGGTTGTGGCGCTGGGGCCTTATCAAGGGCGATTAAAATTTTTTATCCTGAGCTTGAAATTATCGGTTTAGATCCAGACAAAAGAGCGATTTCAATGGCAAACAAGCAAGCTAAGGAAATTAAAGGTCTTAAATACAGGGTTGGAAGAGCTGAAAACTTGCCTTTTAAAGCTAATTTTTTTGATGCGGTTCTGGCCTCATCTGTTTTAGAACATACTAATGATTATAAAAAAACCCTTCGGGAAATCAGCCGGGTGCTAAAGCCGAGAGGTGTTTTTCATTCAGCCACGCCTTTAGAGGGAGACTTTTTGGTCTTGCATAGTTGGTTTAAAGGTTGGATTTGGCCAAAGACAAGTTATTACATGATGCACAAGCATCATTTTAAAAGAAAGCAATTACTAAGGGAAATAGAAAGATTAGGTTTTATGATTGAGAGAAAATGGTCAAGCCAATTTTTCTTTTTTCAATTGAGCGAGTTGATTTATTATAAGTTATTGGAGATACTAAAGGCACCTTATGGTTTTACTATTAGGGGAACGGTAAGGAAAAAAAGAAAAGGAGTTTGGTTTGGTTTTTTGAATTTATTTATTAAGCTTAACGCTTTTTTTGTTAATGCTGAGTGGTTTTTTTTAAGATTTTTACCCGGTCACATTTTACATATTAGGGCAAGAAAAAGCTAGAATAAAGAAGATGATAAAAAGTGTTTTAAAATTTTTTGGCTGGTTACTCGTCTCGTTAATTGTTTATTTGGAGAGGTTTATTTTTTTAATTTTTAGTTTAAGCTTATTTTTTATTATTACTTTATTTTTTGGTCATGGATTTTTGACAAGCGAAGACTTGCTGGGGAATGATATTTACAATGTTTTTTCTCATATTAACTGGATCAACCGCTATTTTCCCAAGATTCCCTTTTGGTACCCAGTTGAAGGAACAGGAACTTCCCTGCAGTATGGCTATCCGATTCTTAGCCATCTAATTACTGTTTTTGCTTCCCGATTATTTGGCTTATCAATTATTGAGAGTTTTCGCTGGCTGGGATTTTTGTCAATTTTTTTAACCGGAGCAGGCATTTATTTCTATGGTTGGTTAAGGCTTAAATCTCAAATAATTGGTTTAATGGCAGGCTTTTTTTATTTAGTTTCAACAATCGCTTATTGCTGGCTTTTTCAATTTGGTTTTTATGCTGAAAGCATAGGCTTGGTATTTATGCCTTGGGCAATTATTTGTTTTGAATTTTTCTTGGAAAAATTACAGAAGAAGCAGGGGAAAGCATTTTTTTGGCTATTTTTAAGTGCCTTGCTTTGGGGGATGGCGTTCTTTTGCCATTATGTTCTTGGCATCGGTTTACTGACTTATTTTTTCTTTTTAACCATAAATTCTTTTTGGAAAAAGAGGAAACTTTCAAGAAAAAGGATAAAAAGAGGAATTTTGGCAATTTTAATTTTTGGCTTGGCGATTTTTGGCCTATGGAGTTTTAGATTTATACCTTCGGCAAGATTTTTAATGATTGCTGACCGTGAAGGCTTGGAAACCAAGCATTCTTTTGAGCAGCTTGACTACAGCGCCCCTCAATTAAAAACACTTTTCGCTATGGTAGCACCAATACTGGAAACAGAAGAGTTTAAAGATGCTGATTATTTTTGGAAAGAATACCATTTTGTTTTACCGGTAATTTTGCTTTTTTTCCTCGGTTCTTTAGTTTGCTTATTTATTCCAAATCTTAGGTTATTTGTTATTTTTTCATGGTGGGCATTTATAATTTTTTCCTTACCTCATCTGCGTTATTTTTTGATGAAAAAATTGCCTTTTGGCCTTTTTTTCTTTTTTGATATCCGGACGTTTTTTAGTGTCGTAAGATTAATGATTCCTATAGTGACTGGAGCAGGAATATGGAAGTTGCTAACTGGAGTTCATGAATTAGTGGTCAGGATTTTTACGGGTAAAAGAAAGAAAAGCTGGTCGGAGAGACTGATTAAAGAAACTATGGCACTTCCTTTACTGCTGGGATTACTGATGTTTTTGTTTTATTTTGGCCGTAAACTGCCTGAGGACCCTTCTTGGGTTTTGCGTTATGGCTGGAATAGCCTTGGTGAACGTGGAGCTTTTGATTTGCGGGACATTTGGCATAAAAGAAACGATGACATTTGCCCTCTTAGTATTGAAGGAAAGAAAGAATTGGAGGAAAAACTTTGTCAATTTCCTCAAGTAAGGAGCAAGTTTAATGTAATTGAATTAAGCACTTTTTGTGTGCAAGAAAGAGATGCCCAAAAAGAATTGCCTGATTTTTGTTTAGCGGAAAGGATTGATCAGCAAACAGTTGATCAGCTTTTAGAGTGGTGTGATAAAAGCCCTGATTCTGTTTATTGCCAAGCAAGATTTGACAGCCCGGCTGTGCAGATTGCTAAATTCCTGCCTGAACTAAAACTAAACAGGCAAGTTAATTTTTTAGAAGAGCAAGAACGAGGTTTTTTAAAAAATTTAAAAGAGCAAGAAGTAAATCGCTATGATGTTTCTCCAAAACTAGCCAGATTTATTAACGGCAGCACTTATTATACTGATGTTTCTAGGTTTACTTTTTCTACGCATCAGCTTTCTTTAAATCATAGTTTTTGGAGTTATTTGCAGGGACTTTATTATACTGATGATCCAGTTAATCGTACTCCCGGAGTGGTGGAGGAATTAGCCAAATGGTTTGGAATTAAAAAGGTTTTTTTAAATATAGATGATCCGATTGAAAATTTTGATGGAAATTTTTGGTTTAAGGATGATGAAACATCCAAGCTGGTAAGCCTAAAAACAAAGGAAGCTTTAAAATTGGCTGTTTTAAGCAATCGGCCGACCTTTTTGGTAATCGGCGATTTTAAAAAAGGAGTTCTTCATGACCTTTTTAAGTTATCAAATAGAGGGGTTCTTCCTTATGATGATTTTTGGTTGGTAGAAGGAAGTAAAAATGTTGATGATTATAGTTTAAATGAGCTTAAGAATTTTGACGGATTAATCTTGCACGGTTATGGTTATAAAAGCCGGCAAAGGGGATGGGAAAGGTTGGATCAATATATAAAAGAAGGAGGATTAGTTTTTCTTAATGCTGGTTGGCAATATACAGTGCCTGATTGGGAAATGGAAGAGGCACCGAAATTTTTACCGGTTAAGCAAACAAAATGGACTGATTACGGCAAAACAGGCGATTTTTTAGTTAATGAAAATCTTTTAGGAAAAGGAGTAGAAGAGGATAAATTTGCAGATTTAGTTTGGGATGGAAAACCATGGAGCGTTTCTGGAGTAAAATCAAATGATTTAAGAGATTGGGCTCAAATAATACTTTCATTTAAAGACAATCCTTTAATGGTAGGAGGTAATTACGGAAAAGGAAAGGTGATTTGGTCTGGAGTAAATCTTTTGGCTCATGCTTTGGAAAATAAAAATGAAGAAGAAATAAAATTTTTAGGAACGGTATTTAAGTGGTTGGCAAAAGATAAAGAAAAAAAAGATGTTGACTTGGAAATTTTAAGGTCAAATCCAGATAAGGTAGAGTTTATTTTTCATGGTGACCTAAAAAGGGGTTGGTTGTTGTGGAAAGAAGCTTATTTTACTGATTGGCGGGCAAAGATTTATCAAAATGGCGAGGTAGAGAAAATTAAAATTTACCGTGGTGGACCTAGCCTTATGATTATGCCTCTTAAAGAAATTAAAGAAGGTGATAGATTGAAGCTTTATTATCAAGAGCCGGTTTTATTTAAGTTTTTAAAAATTTTAGCAGTAATGACTTTTTTAGTTCTTTTTACTTTGATGTTTGGCTGTGGGCGAAAGTTTAGTAGATCAGCTATAGCGAGGTTAAGCAGACTTAGGCCAAAAAGTTTAAACTTTAACTTTTTTAAAAGTTTAAAAGAAAAATGGGGGAAAGAAGAAGATTATTAAAAAAGCCAATTTTAGCTGTTATTAGAGGCTTAGGGCCAAGAATGGCCCAAATTTATTTTTATAGCCAATTTAAGCATTTTCAGATTAGGCTGATTGCTAATAGTTTTCCGAAAGAAGCAGACAAGTTTAAAACTAAGATTGAGTTTATTAAGCTGGGGTTAAAACCTTTTTACGGTTTTGACCCTTTCAGTTTAAAGGGAGTTAATCATCGCTCCTGGGTGGGATTTGACGGCTTAGAAAAGTGTTTAAAAGATGTTAAGGTAATAGAAACCCTTACTAGTTTTTATTTTTATTCTCGGCAGGCGGCGATTTTGGCTGAGAAACTTCATAAACCTTTAGTAGTGAGTATTTGGGAAATTAATCCCTTTCATCCCGCCACTTGGTTGCCTCCTTATTGTTTTAATGTACGAAAGGTCTTGCGTCAGGGAGACTTGTTTATTTTAAAGAGTAAAAAATCAGGCGAGTTTTTAGACAGATTTAAAATAGAAGAAAAAAGAAGAAAGCAAATCTACATGGGGATTGATTTAAAGCTTTTTAAACCTGGGAAAGGAGGAGGGGGCAGCCGAATTTTGTATGTTGGCCGTTTGGTTAAATCAAAAGGAGTAGAAGATTTAATTGAAGCTTTTAGGATTCTGAGCATGAGAAGGAGGGAAACCGAGCTTTGGTTAGTGGGTGAAGGACCGTTAAAGGAAAGATTAAAAAAATTGACCCGGGGGTTACCGGTTAAAGTTTTGGGAAGATTGAGTTATAAAAAAATGCCGGCTTTATATCAAAAAGCAGACTTAGTTTGCTTGCCCAGCAAAACTGGTAGATACTTTGGTCTTATAAAAAGAGAAGAAATGTTTCCCTATGTAGGAATGGAAGCAATGGCCAGTGGTTTAGCGGTGGTAGGTACCAGAACAGGAGGGATTCCTGAAGCAGTTGGCCCGGCAAATACTTTAGTAAAAGCAGGTGATATTAAGGCTTTGGTAAAAGGAATAGAAAAATTTTTAAGCAATAAAGTTCTAAGAAGAAAAACAGGGATGTTAAATAGAAAATTCGCTTTAAAGAACTATGACCTGAAACGACAAGCCAGAAAAACAGAGGAAGCAATTTTGGCCTTATTGTCTGCGCCAAAGCGGGAGGAAGTGAAGAAGACGCCTTAATTGGGGAACAGCCTTTTTTATAGTCAGTTCAGGAAAAAAAGATATAGCAATCGTACTAAGCAAAGAAGGTTGAGAAAGAGTACAGGAGCGGCAAAGAGGTTTCAACCGGCGTTTCTTAAAACTGGCGCGCAGATTCTGCCAGACTGGACCATTCCAGATAGCTTGAAAAGACTGATTTTTAATATTGCCGAGTTTGAAGCGGCAATTTGTATCCAAACAACAGGGATAGACTTCTCCCTGCCAACTGACCAAAAAAGTGCGCCAAGGAGAAAGGCAATACAAAGGCTTGCTGGATCTATTTTTTATATTAGTTGTCTGCGTTACTGGTTTAATATAGACAATAGAGGCGCGTTTATTGCTCCAGTATTTTTTAAAATCAGCGACTTCGTTTTGATTTAGTTCCTGTTTAACGAGCTGAATAACGGTGAAGCTGGGTGAGCCTTTTTCTTGAGCCTTTTTCAAAAAGTAAGCAACATTCTTCCGCACCTGAGTAAAATTGCCTCCGCGCCTGATTTTTTGGTAGGTTTTAGCATTAAAGGCATCAATGGCAAAAATAAGATGGTCAGGGGGGTGGTTAATTAGTTGTTCCGTCATTTTCTTGTCCAAAATAGTAGCATTAGTAGAAAGAGCAACCGGGACGCCTTTTTGGTGGCAGTAGTCAATCATCTTAAACAAAAAAGGGCATAACAAAGGTTCCCCCCGGCCGTATAAACCGTACATTTCCGCTGTAGAACAGGTTTGATCGATAATTTTGGTAAATAATTTCCAGCTCATATGTCCAAGATGCCGAGTCATTTCCTGGCGAGCGCACATTACACAATTCAGATTGCAGTGATTAGTTATTTCAATGCCGACTTCTACCGGACCGTGAGAGGCGTAGGGATATTGGTTTAGAAAGTTATTTAGTAGTTTGAGACGATTAATAAAAGACATAAAGGAAACTAAAACCAGGTCTTAGACAATAATTTTTAAAACTATTCATAATTTAATTTTAGCATTTTCAGCCTTTACTAACCACCGTCCCGGAGAAATAATTTTAGCCAAGGTTAAATCAAGCCGGTAAAGAAAGGAAAAACATTTTTCGGCAAATTTTTTAGGTAGAAGATTAAGCCAGATAGGGATGGTTACTTCTAAAGGTAGCTTTTTTATGAGTTTAAACTTATTCTTTTCAAGGATTTTGTTTAGCTTTTCAAGAGAAAGAGGGTAGGTATCTTTAAGAAGTTGAGGAGAAAAAATCCTGTGGAAACGATTAGGATTCCCGCTATCAAAAACAAGGCTCTTTTGGGTAACGCGGGCCATTTCTTTGATGGCCAGATTATTGTTTTTAATATGCCAGATAACCCGGAGGCTGAATGTTTGCGGGAAGCTTTTTGAAGGAAAAGGAAGTTTTTCTGCTTTTGCCTTGATTCCTAGAGGAAGATTTTTTTTCTTTTGGTATTCATGAAGCATAGCCAAAGACGGTTCAGTAGGAATTATTTTAAAGCCGTGCTCAGTTAATTTTTGCGTTATTCTTCCGGTGCCGGCCCCTATTTCCAGGGTTTTTAAACAAGGATTAAGAAGAGCCAAAAGAGCCTTGGTTTCAGCATAGTCTTTATAAAGATCATAGTTTTTAGTTAGGCGTTGGGTTTCATAGAAATGGGCTTGATGGAAAGAAGCGTAGGAAGCAGTTCTTTGATAGGGGAAAAACCGGCCAAGATTGAAAAAGACAAGATCAAATGGCTTTAAACTAAAAAGAAGTAAACTGGCAGAGGGAAAAGCTAAAAGCAGGTTAATATTTTTGGTGAGGAGTTTAAGTCTAAAGCTTAGTTTGGTTTGGTTGATTTGTTGGTACTTTCTTTTAAGGTAAGAATAGACGCGGCCTCTTTGAAAATAACGTTTCCAAGTAAGAAAAACACTGCTGGATTGGAAAGACTTTATGGGGTAAGGGAAAAAGGTGATTTTAATCTTTTCTTTTTCCAGTGAGAGCCGGAGATCCCAATCATCAAGAGGATTAGCATTGGGGTCAAAACCGCCAATTTTTCTAAAAAGGCTTTTTTTAATTACCCTGGGCGATTCTAAAACAGTATTTTTTAATAACCTTTTTTCTAAAAATCTGGCTTTTTGGATAAGGGTTTTTGGTTTAGGAAAGACTTCGGGGATAATAAGAGAGTCAACAGGATGGTGAAGAAAATTTACTAGTTTTGCTAAAAAGTTTTTCTCTAATCGAAGATCGGCATCAAGATGAAAAAGATATTTTCCTTTAGCTTCTTGGGCGCCGAGATTTCTGGCGACTGATTTATTCCAATTTCCGGTAATGATTTTAACAAATGGATATTTTTTAAAAATACAGGCGTTTTTTTTAGCAAAGTCAGGAAAGGTGACAATAATTACCTCAAAATTTATATAATTTTGATGGGCTAGGGAATCAAGACAGCGCTTAATTTTTACTTTGCTTTCTTGTCTGGATAAAGGAAGAATAATAGAGATAATCATTTGCATTTTATTATATCAATTTTATGACTCTAAAGAAGCATTATTGGGGAATCAATGTATAATATAGAGATTATGTTGAAGAAAATAATAATTTTTTTTGTTGTTTTATTGTTGAATTGTTACATTGTTGGAAGAGTTTTTGCTTCTAATAATAAAGTCGGCATCCATATTTTGGAAACAGCTGAAGTAGAGCAAGCAGGCCGGTTGGTAAATTCTTCAGGTGGTGATTGGGGTTATGCGACCATTGTCTTGCGGGATGATGATATGGATAAAGAGAAATGGCAGAAATTTATGGATGACTGCCGCAGGTTGCACTTAATTCCTATTGTGCGTTTAGGGACTCACACAACTCCGGCTGGTTGGGCAAAACCGGAAAGCCTTAGTAAGTGGCCGGATTTTTTGGATTCCCTAAATTGGCCGGTCAAAGAACAATGGGTAGTTTTATTTAACGAACCCAATCACACTTCAGAATGGGCTGGAGAAATAAACCCTTCAGAATATGCAAAAATAGCTGATGAATTAATCAATTTGTTTAGGAGTAAAAACCCTAATTTTCGGGTGATGCTGGGGGGTTTGGACCAAGCAGCTGACGGTAGAAACGGGACGATGACCGAAGACTTTTTTTTGGCCGGAATACTTGCACAAGTGCCGGATATTTTTAGTAAAGTTGATGCTTGGGCTTCCCACAGTTATCCGAACCACGGTTTTGTTGGCCGTCCGGAAGGAGTTGGCAAAGCCAGTATCCGCGGCTATGAATGGGAGCTTTTACAAATAGGAAAAGATTTACCGGTTTACATTACTGAAACAGGATGGCCACATGGAGTCGGTTATTATAGCGAAGAAATAGCCGCTGATTTTATTAAGCAGGCTTTAGAAATATGGCTTTCGGACGAGAGGGTAAAGGCAGTGACACCCTTTGTCTTAAATTATCCCGCGCCTCCTTTTGAGGCTTTTTCTTGGCTGAAAAGCGATGGCAGCCCTTCGCAAAAATACGAGAAGGTGATGCAGGTTGGTAAAGTAGCGGGTGAGCCGGAACAGATAGAAAGTTACGAAATAGTAGGGTTTAAGCTGGCCGAGATATTGCCTGTAAACTACGAAACTAAAGGTAAGGTAAAAATCAAGAATACCGGCCAATGGATTATGGGCGAGAGAAATAAAAATTTAGAGTTTAGAGTTCATCCGCCAGCTGGCGGATCAGAATTTGGGTCAGATGAAGAAAATAACGGAGGTTGTCAGATAGAGCAACAGCCGTTATTGGCAGAATTGGTTTATCCGGGTCAGGAAAGGGAATTGGATTTTAAAATCAAGACCGGGATGCAGTCAGGAGAATGTAGATTGAAGGTCGGAGATTTGGAGCATGGTGAAAAAGAAACGGTGATTTACACTTTTAAACCTTTTGAATTGAAAAATAAAAGGGTAAGTTTATGGCAGCAGATAAAAGCAAGAATAAGGCTTTGGTTTATGGAATGGCTGGAAAAATAGGAAGCGAGTTAATAAGTTATTAGGGAATTGACGCTGGCTAATTTATTAAAAAAAGTGAGATTTTAGCTTAGTGAAAATAGCAATTGACTTTTTAAAGTTTTTTGTTATAGTAGTGTTAGGTTGAGTGAGAAAGATTATTAATATGTAGTTGAATTTTGAAAGCCGAAGTAAAGGGATTAAAGCCCGCCTTTGGCGGGTTTTTTTATTCCTTAAAGAAAAATAGCTCCTTGACCACGCTACCATTTTTGCCCCGACGTTACGTCGGGGCGCGTCATGTACGTGGTCTGCGGCACAATTGCTGCCGCAATTGTACCTTGACAAGTAAATATAGGTAAGGAAACTTGAGATATTAATTGACAACTCAAGTAGTGGTAGGAAGATAAATTGCCACGCTACATTTTCTTGAGTGCGGCACATAGGTCTACTTGCCCGCAATGCTACACATAGTGTTGCAGGCGGGTTCGGCCTCGTTTGCCTTCAGGAAAATTACGTGGTTGCAAAAATTTTAGTAAAAATTTTTTTGAGAGTTTGATCCTGGCTCAGGATAAACGCTGGCGGTGTGTTTTAGGCATGCAAGTCGAGCGGTCCGCCTATGGCGGACAGCGGCAGACGGGTGAGTAACACGTAGGAACCTACCCTTTGGTGGGGAATAGCTTGCCGAAAGGTGAGATAATACCGCATAATCCCTAAGGGGAAAAGGGCATAACTGCCCGCCGAAGGAAGGGCCTGCGTCCTATCAGCTTGTTGGTAGGGTAATGGCCTACCAAGGCAACGACGGGTAGCCGGTGTGAGAGCACGGCCGGCCACAAGGTCACTGAGATACGGGGCCTACATCTACGGATGGCAGCAACCGAGAATCTTGCGCAATGGGCGAAAGCCTGACGCAGCGACACCGCGTGAAGGATGACGGCCTTCGGGTTGTAAACTTCTTTTATAAAGGAACATAATGAGGGTACTTTACGAATAAGCACCTGCAAACTACGTGCCAGCAGCCGCGGTAAGACGTAGGGTGCAAGCGTTATCCGGATTTACTGGGCGTAAAGAGTTTCGTAGGCGGTTTAAAAAGTCATTCGTTTAAGCCCTCGGCTCAACCGAGGAGATGCGAGTGATACTTTTAGACTAGAGTGCAGTCGGGGATGTTGGAATGTCTGGTGGAGGGGTGAAATCCGTTGATATCAGATAGAACACCAAGGGCGAAGGCAGACATCTAGGCTGATACAGACGCTGATGAACGAAAGCTAGGGGAGCAAAAGGGATTAGAGACCCCTGTAGTCCTTGCTGTAAACGATGTCCGCTAGTTCTCCGGGTTTTAATTTGGGGGACGTAAGATAACTCGTTAAGCGGACCGCCTGGGGAGTACGACCGCAAGGTTAAAACTCAAAGGAATTGACGGGGAGGCGCACAACCAGTGGAGCATGTGGTTTAATTCGAGACGAAGCGTAGGACCTTACCTGGGTTTGACATCCCGCTGCGAGCCCCGAGAAATCGGGGAAGCCTTTGAGGGAGCGGGACAGCTACTGCATGGTTGTCGTCAGCTCGTGTCGTGAGATGTCCGCTTAAGTGCGGTAACGAGCGCAACCCTCGCTCTGAGTTAAATTTTCTCGGAGGACCGCCCCGTTTAGATCGGGGAGGAAGGAGAGGATGACGTCAAATCAGCACGGTGCTTACATCCAGGGCAACACACATCCTACAATGGCCAGCACAATGGGTTGCGAAGCAGTAATGCGGAGCTAATCCCTTAAAACTGGCCTCAGTTCAGATTGTGGGCTGCAACTCGCCCACATGAAGTTGGAATTGGTAGTAATCGCAGGTCAGCAGACCGCGGTGAATACGTTCTCGCCTCTTGTACAAATTAAATTGCGCCTTTCAGCCATTATTTCCAGTCCGATTAAATCGGACTAGAAAGAAGTAAACTTTCTAAAGCGAAATAACATCCTCCGATGGTAACAGAGGAGAGAGAAGGGTTAAATTAGCAGTTTCCAGCTTGAAGACCGAAACGGCCCAGCCGTTTTGACGATTCTGCGTATAAATGGAGAAGTCATTTACTAACGGGTGATGATGGCTTTTGATAGCTATTAAAAAACCAAAAACAGTTGGGTATATGGGCTCGAGATGGAAACAAAAGGAAATTATGGTTACAAAGGGAGATCCTATTTACTCCATATTTCATTGTGAATTCACAACGAGATATGGTAAAATAATAAGTGATTATTATTTCGGTTAATAGGAAGTCTGCGGCATTCATAGTACCCTGATCCGCCAGTTGGCGGAGAAGGGGAAGGATTAGCCCTATTTGATCAAATGGTTAAACTAAATCCTTGGTACATTGTTGGTTTTGTTGAAGGTGAAGGTTGTTTTGCGATTACGATATCTAAACATAAGACTAAAAAATTAGGTTTAGACGCAAGACTAGTCTTTGAGATTGAATTAAGGGGAGACGATAGACCTGTTTTAGAAAAAATCAAAAATTATTTTGGCGTTGGCCATATTTATAATTTGAATTACAAAAGATATGGGTGGTTTCCTCACGCAAAATATTCAGTTCACAGTTTAGAAGATTTAAAAAAAACAATCGTTCCCTTTTTTAAGAAATATAGACTTAAAGGTAAAAAAGCCAAAGATTTTCAACTTTTTTGCCAGGCGATAGATGTTTTTACTCATAAAAAACATTTAACTATCGACGGTCTGACGAAATTAAAGGATTTAAGAAAATTCATGAACAAGAAAAGACCATTTGGTCAGTAGCCGTTCGCCAGGGTGCGGGAAAACCGCGCGCCCGGCGGGGAGAGACACTTGTTTGGTAACAAACAGGAATGATCTCAGAACACTGCCCGTCAAGCGAGAAGAGTTGGGGGTGCCCGAAGTTATTTTTTTAACCCCGAGTTTATCGAAGGGAAAAAGATACCTAAGGCAAACTCAGCAATTAGCACTAAGTCGTAACAAGGTAACTGTTTTGGAAGAAGCAGTTGGATCACCTCCTTTCTAGGAGAAAGGTTCCTGGATCACGACCAGGTTCTCCTCTCAAGAGTAATCTTGAGAAAAAGTTCGTGGAGTTATTTTTCCTACCACTACTTGAGATTGTCAAACCCTGAAGTAGAACAAGTTCACTTTAGGGTGGGTGTGAAAGGAGCGAAAAAAGCAGAAAATATATCAGGGGGTTGATCTCTCAGACGGGTGATTAGCTCAGCTGGTTAGAGCGTTGTCCTGATAAGACAAAGGTGCCAGGTTCGACTCCTGGATCACCCACAGTCCTTATTTATTCCCCCTTCGCGAAAAACCGATGGCTATTAGCTATCGGATGGATAGCCAGATTGGATGTCCACTTATTTTCGCTTCGGAGGATTTCAGCTTAAAGTTGAGAATGCACGGTAAAATATTAGAAAGAATCCGAGGGCTTTTAGCCCTCGGAGCTTCAATCTTCCAGAATGATCCTTCTTTTTTAAAGTAGCAATCCTAGTAAAATCATCACCGTTCCTGTTAAGGCGAGAATAATTGTGGGTAAACTTATTCCCGTGACAGGCATTGCTTGACCAGTGGAGGGCATGGTAGTTCGTGGATAAGGAGAGGGTTGAGATAAAGGAGAAAGGGAAGCTGCAGGTTGTATCGAGGGCGGTGTAACATAGCCATAGTAAACTGGTGAAGGTGAAGGAGCGGGTTTAAGCGTTGGAACAGATGGCGCTGGAGAATAAGTTGGGGCGCTAGGGCTCGGACTGGGTGTAACTGAGGGAGTAGGGCTGGGGCTAGCGCTCGGTGACGGAGCTAGTGATGGACTTGGGTTCGGTGATGGTAACGGGCTTGGTGAAGGAGAAGGACTGGGTGATAATGATGGACTGGGGCTGAGAGATGGTGACGGACTCGGGCTTGGAGAAGAGTTAGGTGAAGGTGATGGACTTGGTGATGGGCTCGGACTGGGTGTAACTGAGGGAATAGGGCTGGGACTAGCTTCAGGAATCGCAATCAATCTGGCACATATAGGTAAAGCCGGTGAAGGTTCGGCCTGGTATACTTCAGGTGCTCTTTCTTTTTTTTCTATTTCAGTTATTTTTGATTCATAAATAATCTTGGAAACAATCAAACCCACAATGATTATAAGAGGAATTGTAAGAGCCAAGATTAAAACAGCCTGTTTTTTATCTAATTTCTGACCTTTTTTATAGCTTTTGAAAATAACTATGCTGATATACAAAAAACAAGCGGAAATCATTAGTAAGATAAATAATTGAAGAGGAGAAGCTCTTTTGAAAACCGAAGAAACGAAAACAGCCGCTCCTCTTACTTCTCCCCAGGTAGTACAATCACTCTCATCACTATTACAGACCTGACATTCAAATCTATAAGTTTTTCCTCCGGAGTCAGAAGGAATAAGCCAAGAAACAGATTGAGAAGTATTTTCCCAGCCTGTGGGTGAATTCCAGCTAGCGTTAGGTTCTTCTCGGTAGCGGTAGTTGTAATGATTAAACCCTTCTCCTGAATAAGAACATTGAAGGACAACTGTAGTTATTCCAGGAATAAGTGTTTCAGTAGAAAAATCATAGCTTAAATCCGTACAGATTAAAGGATTTGGTGATGGGCTTGGTGAAGGTGACGGTGATGGACTCGGGCTCGGTGAGGGACTTGGTGACGGTGATGGACTCGGGCTCGGACTAGGACTAGGTGAGGGACTTGGTGACGGTGATGGACTCGGGCTCGGACTAGGACTAGGTGAGGGACTTGGTGACGGTGATGGACTGGGAGAAGGAGAGGGAAGAGGTAGGGTAACAACACTTTTAACACAACCAGGATTTGGTGACAGAGGAAAACTACTTTCTACCACAGGATTATAGGTAAAAACAGTTACTGTAAGGTTAGTATTTGGAGGAACATTGGTAAAAGTATATTCAGCCGTACAAATAATTTTTTTAGCTTTTGGGTCATGTCCTAAAACTGCCCAGGCTGTAGTAGTGCCGCTCGCGGAATCAGGAACACAGTTAGAAGTTACTACTCCAGAACTTTGGCCGTTAGAAAGCATGAATTTAAAACGGAGAGCGCTAACTGTAAGGTTAATTGAAGCGCAGCCATCTTCATTGACATTTACTATTCCCGGAGCGCATTCTGCTACTCTCGTTGCGTTATAGGTTATTTTTGGAAATTCGCTGTAGCCACGAGCAACTACCTTTAATGCTTGAGCATTAAAAACTGCCTCTATTATACTAATACAATCGTCACAATTGGTATTGGTGGCATTAAAATATGGTCCTCCTCCCATAGCTGCCCCATAACCTTGATCTCTTTGTAGAGAAACACAGTAACTTTTGTAACGGTTCCAAACTTGATTGTCTGTTCCTCCGCCTGGTAGACAAGAATCTGACGGACCAAAGGCACGACCGCCCATAGGCGCCTTATTATTATTTTCAGGACTTCTGGTTATAGCATAAAAATTACTGGTTGATTGGAAAATTTTTCCATCACTATCTTTCCAACGGCCGCATCCTTGTCCAGTTCCCATACACCAAAAACACCAGTTCCAATACTGATGATAGCCGGAGTCGTATACCATTATTTCCGGAGTTCTTTCTTTGAATCGGCGGAGTATTCCGGTTTTGTATACTAATCCAAAAACAGCCAGGCCAAGCCCCAAAAGTAAAAATACGCCTAAAAGAGGAGAAAACTTTTTCTTTATTTTTAAAGGTTTTTTTTCCGGATAAGCTTGTTTGGAAAAAGATTGAGACTGGCTAACAGGCAGATTAGAATCCATTGGGCAAAATAATAAAAATGGTTTTGTTTATATTATAATTGATCTGCTTTTATAATTCTTGATTTTTCAAAAATCTTTGGTAAAATAAGTATTGGTTGAGTTGGAAAATTGCTTTTTTAAAGCAGGATTTTTAAATGGAGGAAAAATGGGAGAAGAGGCGAAACCCGGACCTACAGTTAAGGTTTTCACAGGAGATGAGTTTGTTGAATTGCAAACGGACCTTTTGCAGGCACTAAATGAGGCTGATGTAAGGAAAACGGAGCTTTTGCGCCAACAAGAAGTCGCGGAATTAAGGGAAGATGTTGCAAAGAGCCAAAGAGTGCAAAGTGGTTTAGAAAGACAAGAATTTGTAGAAACCTATCATGGTAGGGGACATAAAGCTCCAAAAAGGGGAGGACCTCAACAGGCACTTGACGCCATTGAAAGAGCTAGAGAAGATTTAGACCCAAGTCTTCTTTAAAAGTGCTTGTTGAAAAAAAGAAAAATATTTGTTACAATTAATTTTTGGTAATAAAAAGGTAATTAATACCTTAAGGAGAATTTTTCTAACTTAATGAGTAAATCTAACTTAAAATTTTTAATGCGAGTCGTTCCGCTAATGATCATTGCGGGATGGCAGCAAGTAATTTTTTAGGAAAGTATTTTACTTTTTTGCTTAGAAAGTCTCCTTTAGGGAGACTTTTTTGTTATTTTGGCTAAAAGCACTTTGATTAGCCTTATTTATTAGTTTTGTTTCGGCACGTAGCCTTTAAAGTCAAAAAGCACTCATGATGGCTTTATGAACTTGAGCGGGCCCATGGCGCAGCGGAAGCGCGTCTCGTTTGCAACGAGAAGGTCGTCGGTTCAATCCCGACTGGGTCCACCACGTAATAAATTTTCTTTTAGAAAAATTTACACGTGGTTAGGAACGTAATAATTTTTTCGAAATTAAACGTTTCTAACCTGAACTTTCTCATAGTTCAGTTCTTTAAAAAGACGACGAGAAGAGTTTCTCCGCCTCTGGCGGAGAGCTCCTTCCCACCTTCGGGTCAGGCTGCTGCACTCGGCTTATTCAGCCGTGTTCCGCGCCTGATCCTTCGGCGGATGCGTCGCCATGAAGCGAACTTTGTTCTGCTTCATGGCTCCTTGAAAAGTGAATAGAATGAATGATCTTTACAGCCACGCTAAGCGTGGCAATAGTCACGCTGAGCGTGACAAGCTTGAATTAAAGCAGACAATGGATGCCTTGGATCTTTAGGCCGAAGAAGGACGCGGCAGACTGCGAAAATCGCCGGTTAGGTGTCAACAACCTTTGACCCGGCGGTGTCCGAATGGGGCAACCTACCCTGAGTTTATCGAAGGGTATCTTGACGCCAATTCATAACGTCAAGAAGGGAACCTGGGGAACTGAAATATCTTAGTACCCAGAGGAAAAGAAATCAAAGAGATCTCCTTAGTAGCGACGAGCGAAAAGGAAACAGCCCAAACCCCGCCTTTGGCGGGGGGTTGTAGGACTTCAATATAGGATTACCAAAGATAGAAGAATGTTTCGGAATAAACAGCCAAAGAAAGTGAAAGCCTTGTATTCGAAATTTGCGGTAACCTTAGAAGATTCCTGAGTACCACAGGAGACGGCAAACTCCGGTGGGAAGCTGGGGCGACCACGCTCCAAGGCTAAATACCTAAAGATACCGATAGTGAACAAGTACCGTGAGGGAAAGGTGAAAAGAAGGGTGAGAGACCCAGTGAAATAGTACCTGAAATTGTCTGCTAACAAACAGACAGAGTCCCGCCTCTGGCGGGATAATGTCGTGCCTATTGAAGAATGAACCGGCGAGTTTCTCATTAATTACTAGTCTAACCAAGTTTTCCTTGGGAAGGCGTAGTGAAAGCGAGGCTTAAAAGGCCGTTTGAGTAATTAGTGGAAAACCCGAAACTGGGCGAGCTAACCATGGACAGGGTGAGTCTCGATTAATATCGAGAGGAGGCCCGAACTCGTTCCTGCTGCAAAAGGATGAGATGATCTGTGGTTAGGGGTAATATGCCAAACGAGCCCAGAGATAGCTGGTTCTCCCCGAAATATATTTAGGTATAGCGTTCTAATATTAACCAGAGGGGTAGAGCACTGGATGGGTATAGGGCAGTAATGCCTTATATTCAACCAAACTCCGAATACTCTGGCGTTAATTAGAGCAGTCAGCGGCTAGGGGCTAAGCTCTAGTTGCTAAAGGGAAACAACCCAGATCCCCATCTAAGGTCTCTAATTTTCAGTTAAGTTGCAAAGGAAGTCTCTAATCTTTGACAGCCAGGAGGTCGGCTTAGAAGCAGCCATCCTTTAAAGAAAGCGTAACAGCTCACTGTTCGATGATTAGTGGCGCCGAAAATTCAAGAGGATTAAACTGAAAACCGAAGGTAGGAATGCTTGTGCGTTGCACAAGAATCATCAAATAATCCAATAACCAAATAAACAAATCAATAAACAAATAAATCAGTATTACAAATAAGAATATTTAATTTGTTTATTTCAATATTTGAAATTGATTTGAAATTTGATTATTTATGGTATTTGGTTATTCTCGCGCAGCGCGCGAGTGTGGTAGGGGAGCGTTCTTAAGCCAGTGAAGGTTCGATGTAAATCGGGCTGGAGGCTTAAGAAGTGAGAATGCCGGTATGAGTAGCGAGAGTCCGGTGAGAATCCGGACCGTCGAATGTCTAAGGTTTCCTCAGCAACGTTCGTCAGCTGAGGGTTAGTCGGTCCTAAGGCGAGGCTAAGGAGCGTAGTCGATGGACAACAGGTTTATATTCCTGTACTAGGTTTTTAAGTTAACCTTCGAAGTGATGGAGTTTGATAAGTTGAACGTCTTAATGACTTGGCGTTTAAACAACAAAACAGTCCCGCCAGGAAAATCCAGCGGGATGACGTTGAGTTGCGGAAAAGTCTTAAGTACGCTTAGGGCAATTCAACTGCGTTAAACTTCCGAGAAAACCTTCGCTGGTTTTGAAAACTTAACCGTACCGCAAACCGACACAGGTAGACAGGTCGAGCAGACCAAGACGAGCGGGAGAACTATCCCTAAGGAACTCGGCAAATTAGCTGGACGTAATTTCGGAAGATGTCCTGTCCGGTTTAACCGGATTGCAACAAAAGATTCTCGAGCGACTGTTTAACTAAAACACAGGTCTCTGCAAACTCGAAAGAGGAAGTATAGGGGCTGAAACCTGCCCAGTGCCGGAAGGTTAAATGACCGAGTGACCCCGCATTTTGCGGGGAAGCTTGGAATTGAAGCCCCGGTGAACGGCAGCAGTAACTATAACTGTTCTAAGGTAGCAAAGTACCTTGTCGGGTAAGTTCCGACGCGCATGAAAGGAACAACGACTTGAGAACTGTCTTGGGGGTAGACCCGGCGAAATTGAAATGGCTGTGAAGATGCGGCCTGCTTACTGCAGGACAAAAAGACCCCGTGGAGCTTTACTGTAGCTTGACACTGAAATTAATTTATTAATTGTCGAGAATAGGCGGGAGTCCCGCATTTATGCGGGACACCAGTGGAATACCGCTCTTTGATAAATTAGTTTCTCACTTAGGACCATGATCTGGTTCAAGGACAGTGTCTGGTGGGCAGTTTAACTGGGGAGGTTATTTGCTAAAAAGTAACGCAAATGTACAAAGGTAGCCTTACTCCGGATGGAAATCGGAGTGGACGTGTAAAGGCACAAAGGCTGCTTGACTGTGACACTTACAAGTGAAGCAGGGACGAAAGTCGGTCTTAATGATCCTCGAGTGCTATGTGGAAGGCACCGGGCTTAACGGATAAAAGCTACCCCGGGGATAACAGAGTAGTCGCGCCCAAGCGTCCATAGCGACGGCGCGGTT